>CERA01065898.1_pt1 | contig 10550 bp, 4 predicted proteins | sample 530881 | NCBI WGS metagenome assembly CERA01 (sample SAMEA2621061, study PRJEB7988) | marine metagenome | biome: marine biome (ENVO:00000447); feature: deep chlorophyll maximum layer (ENVO:xxxxxxxx); material: "saline water (ENVO:00002010), including plankton (ENVO:xxxxxxxx)" | depth 50 m
TTTGTTTCATTATGAGAGTGATTTAAAAAAGTCATATATGTGTTTACCTATTAAGCCAAAAAATCCTAAACCTAAAGCATTTCTCCACTTAACAGTGTCGTTTCTAAAATTTGAATTTTGTTTAACTTCTGCCCAGACACCTTCTTTTGGATCAAAGAGGTTGTTTTTTATAAAGCGCAAATCATCTTTTACGTCTTCATGTGCAACTTGATTATCTTCTTTTAGAGTTTGTAATTCAGTAAATATCTGCTCTATTTGATATTCAACTAACTTTAAAATCTCTTTGGTTGTCTGATTCTTGTTAATAGCCATAGTTAATTATTACTTATTTTTTTTATTATTTAGTCTATTTAGTCTCCTTTGTCGTATGATTTGTGATTTAGTTATTTCTTTTTTATCCTTTTCAAACTTTTTACGTTCTATGCCAACATCCCATGTATTCCAACCTAAGGCAACAGCTATTCTCTGCCACGCTTTATTGTTTTTATCAAGAGCAGCTTGTGCATTGTTAACTATATTATACACCCTGTCTGTCGGTATGTTAGTACCAGCTGATATAACATTACCAACAGCGCCATATGCTGGACTATCTAGAGCAAAACCTTTTTCTTTTATTTCATCTTTATTAAATGTGTAAGTTTGCGTTGCTGTATATATTTTTCTAGCTTTACTACCAATAGGTGGTGATAAATTAATTGCTTCTATAAGAGTATAAGTGTGATTAGGTCTACCATCGCCTTCTTCTTGTATAAATTTTAACGCGACGTTTTTTATTGTGGATATAGCAGCACCATAAACACCGATACCTCTTAATATAGTATCAGACATGCTATTCAACATCCTAGCTTTTTTCTTATCATATCTATCATCATTTTTCTCTTCTTCATCTTCAAATAATAAACCAAACATAGCATTTTGCATTGCTGTAAATATTATATTTTGTACAGCACCGTAGTATATTATCTTAGATATGTTGGTTTTAGTATCACCTCTACCATTTTTTAAATCTACCGCTGCTTTTTTCATTAACCTTGTGTACTGCATAGGTGTATTTTGAAAAGCTAATATTAATCTACCTAATGGTCCAGCTTGTTGTTCTGATATAAGATCTGGTCTACTTGACTGCTGTGATACTTCAGATATTTCTTGAAAATCTTTAAACGCTTTTGATTCAGCTTCTTTACCTGTAAAACCTTGTTTTTTATATGTGTTAATTCTGTTTCTATAAAACGTCGCACCACCTGAAGCAATTGCAAAACTATCAGCCATCTGCGTAGGTAAAAATCCTTTTTTAAGTAAAAATGCTATTGTTGCATTTACCTTGTCTTTTTTATTTGCTATAGAATCAGCAAGTTCTGATGCGTTAACATCAGTTTGTAATCCTGCTCTTCTTTGTTTTAACATGTCTGAATTAAATATATAAGCAAAGTCTTTTGTATATTGTGGTATGTTAGCTAAAGCCGCACCTGCTTTTAATGGGTTGTTATCACTCCAGTTAACAAAGTTAACGGCTGATATAGTCTGTAGCACAGCTGATCTAAAGTTAAAGAACATTATAGCACCAACAGAGTTGTTAACCCAATCAAACCATCCGTTGACTAATTTACTTTGACCAGTTCTTCTATTGCTACCATTTTCCATCCTCCATAACATATCTTCTAGTGAAGATCTAAAATCAGTACCGTATATTGCTTCAATTTTATTTAAGTTGTCTTTAGAAAATATAACTTCTTTGTTGTCTAAAAATTCTTTTAAATGTGTAGCTCTATTTTCTCTTGTACTTATACTTACAATGTCAGATCCTATGGTACCAGCTGTCCAACTTTCTGTAGGTTTAATATAACCATCAGGCATTTTAGATATCTCACCTAGCTTGCTAGCAAAAGCCTTCATATCTTTATTATCTTCTACTATTTTTGCTAATGCTTTTAAATCTCTTTTTGATATACCTGGTATTTCAATACCATTTTTATCCCACAAGTATACTCTTATAGCCTGCTCATTTGTAAAATTATTATAACCAGTATCTTTGTTGTATAATTTTTTTATATTAGGATATGCTTTTTGTAAAGCGTCAAAGTCATTAGCTAAAACCTGCTTAGCGGCATTTATATTTTTAAAACCTCTAGCAAATGGATCAATTAATGTTTTCTTAAAAAACTCCATAGCTTGCTCTCCTTTTTTACCTTTTGGCGTAAAGTGATATAGTAAACCTACAAAATCTTCAGCTGATGGTGGTATAAACCATCTTTTGTACCAAGGTAAAGATTTCATACCTCTTGACTTTGCTGCGGCGTCAGAAAACTTAGCTTCTTGTTTTACCCCTGTTTTTTCTTGCAATATCGTATTAAATTGTTTATCAACACTTTTGCTAAATTGTAGTTTAGCTTGTTGTACTTTACCTTTAACATCAATAACGTTTAAAACGTCTTGAACTACTTTTACATTTTTATAAGCATCATCTGCAAAATAAAAGTTATTATAACCTTCAGCTGCTTTACCAACTATCCAGTTTGCTTTTGCTTCCGGTCTACCATCAGCTAAGCCAACTATATTATCTACAGGTATATTTAAACCCATGCCTTTTAAAAATGCTGATATAGCAACAGCCGCTTCCTGTGGTCTAGCTGTTAATATAAAAATATCTTTACTAGTAAATTTGTCTTGTCTTCTCATAGCAAGATCAAACAATGGTCCTTTTTTACCGTCAATAACTTGGTTAAATTCACTAAAATCAAAAGTAGCACCTTGTTGCTCTAATTCTGCTGCTTGTTCTGCAAACTCCGCTGCATTAATTGTTTGCTCCGTACCGTCTGTAAACTTAACTATAACATTACTTTTAGTTGTAGCTAATGTTTCATCAAAATCAAAAACACTTATACCTTTTTCAGGCGCGTTAAGGTCTCTAGCTACATCAAGAGCTTTATCATATGTTTTCATCATATCTAACTGCTCTTTAACCGTCATGTTTTCTGTTAAGAAATTAAAACTATCTCTATTAACTTGACTTGCTTGTAGTATATTATCGTTTATTTTTAACTCAGCTTTTATTTCTTGTTTAATTTCTTTGTTTGATATCTCTTTATTTAATTTTTTTATTAAATGATTTTTTGTCTGTTGAATAAGCTCTGGTGTCATTTTTGTACCGCTAGGAACGTTTACGCTTAATTCTTCAGCTAAAGACTTGCCAGTTTCAGCGTTTATTATAGTATTAATGTCAATTCCAGCGTCGGTAAACCTAGTAGCTGACTCAACCAATATGGGTACAGGTGATGTTTGTTTGTGCGTAGCGTTTAAAGTGGTGTCATCTTTATCAGCTATTACCGTTTGATAATAATTACTTCTTACAAATGGAAAACCTTGTTTTACTTTTTTGTTTTTAATCATAAAAGCAATGGCACCACCTATTGTAGAGGCTGGTGGGTTATGCTCTTCCGTGTAACCCTGTGATATATCTTGTGATATATACTTAAAAGGAGCAGCTATTTTTATCAACCCACGCGTTGATGAGTAAGCGTTTGATATAAGCGCATATGCATACTCTATTGGCATCCCATGTTTGTGAACAGCAGTTTCGAGTATTTCAGCAAAAGACTGTAAAGCATCCATGTTAATTTTATTTTGTGCTTTATTAGCGTTAATAAATTGCTTGTTTATTTTACCACCTTTTGGCAAAGTAACTCTTTTTGGCTTAGGGTTAATTTTATCATTTTCTTTTGCTACTTCTACTAACCTTAAATAATTTGGATCATACACACTGCTATAAAACAAACTACCTTTTTCTGGCAACAAATCACCGTTAACTAAAGCTTTTTTGTAGGCGGGTGAATCTTTTAATACCTCTTTTCCATTTTTTAAAAGATAATATTTTTTACCATTTTTGTCTTTTCTATACTTAGCACCAAAATTAGCAAGTTGACTTAATTTAATAACCCACGATGGTATTTTACCTTGTTTTACAAAGTTAATTAAATTAAGTTGTACCGCACCTATGTTATCAGCATTTACTGTTATCTTGTTTATTTCAAGCTCTTTTGCTACACCTAAATCTGTTGCACTTCTAGCTATTAAACCTAACTGCTGAATATCTGTTGCGCTAAAGCCTTTTACACTTTCACTTAATTGTATGTCTGCTGCTCCAGCTTTAACATCAGCTAATATTTGTGCTTTAGGCTTTACAGTTTTAGTTTCTATTTTTGATATTTGTTCTCTAGCAATAGTGTTAGCTGTTAATTCACCTTGTAATTTAGCTAAGCCTTTTAACATTTGACCTATTGTTCTATTATATTTATTTAATTGACCTTTAGGTGTTATGCCTAATTCTTTTTTAGCTTCAGCAATAACTTCAGCTGTTGGGTTGATAAACTTTTCTTTTAATTTTTTTAATTGTACTTGTGATGATAAACCTTTAGATCGTTTACCAGGTACGTTTTCATAAAAATAATTTAATACTCTATTACTTACGCCTAATGATCTACCATATACTTCTCTTGACACTTCAATAATTTCACCTTGTTTATTTATATTAGCTGACTGTGAACTAACATTTTCTGGTGGTAGTATTTTTATTAATTGTTCTAAGTTATTTGATATATCGTAGAACTGTTGTATGTTACCTGCTTCAGAGTTTTCAGGTATACCGTCTGTTATTTTTTTAGCGTAAGTTAAGTTTTTCTTTGGATCTGTTATTTTAGCTTCTGGTATATTAAATATTTTTGATGAAACTTTACCACCAAACTGTTCAGCAACTTCTTTATGTGAAATTGTAGGTAATTGCTCCTGCTTAATATTAACGTCACCTTCAAAATCTTTATCTATAACCTTTTGAAAACTTAATGGACTTAACTTCGTTATTGGTTTAGTTGTTGTTTCTTCTTGTGTAGTTTCTTCTACAGCTACTTGCCTTGCTTCTGGAGCATCTAGACTTTCACCTGGTCTCTGTAGTGATTTTACTTCTTCATAAATTTGCTGCTGCTTAGGTGCCATTGTGTTTGTTACAAACGTAGAAAACTTGGCTGTAGCAGGATCAAATCTATCTACGATACCTGGTAGTTCTGCTCTAGCTGCAGATAAAACATCTTCCCTTTTAAAGTCACCTTTTCTTGTATCATACTTTAATGCTTTTAATGCTAGTAAATCAAATTGATTTAGTAAAGCATCGTCAGCTAATCTCATTTGACTCTCTGTTGTTTGTGGCGATTTTTTAATTTCAATTAATTCTTCAGCTGTAAACTCATTATATGGGTTAGGCGCTTGAGACTCCTGCACTGTACTTAATGGATCTTTTATGTCTTTTGTTTTTTCAATAAACGTTAATACATCTTGATTAAACTTACCAGTATCTAAACCTTCGTGATATGCTTTTAAAAAGTTATAAACGCCTCTACCAGAATCAAATGATATGTTTTTAAAACCAACGTTTTTAAATAAACCTGTAATAACATCACCAACTTTACTAAACACACTATCATTAAAACCTACAAAGCCTTTAGTTATACCATCAGAAAATACGTTTACATACTCAGTGTTGTATTTACCATTTTCAAGTGTATAACCTCTTTCTAACATCTCCTGCTCCATTGTATCAAGCTCTGCTTGCGTTAGTTGCTTTTTAAAATCTTCAACTATTTTACCCTGCTTAGCAGGATCACCTATCAACTTGTTAAATATAGGGTGTAGTAATTCATGGCCAGCAACATTTATCTCACCAACGTCTAATGCTGTTTCCATGTCTAAATATAAAATACCATCATTAGGATTATAAACACCAGCCACTGTATCTTTAGCGTCTTTTAGCTTTTGCCCTGTAAAGCCATTTTTCTTTAATAATTCTTCTTTTTGATTTTTGTCTATATCCTTAACTTCGTTACCTGCTATTTCAGCAGCTTCTTCTACAGCTTTTCTTTGTGTTCCTGCTATATTTATATCAACTTCGTTTTTAACTGCTGCTATAGCTTCATTTATTTTTGTGTACTTTTTACTTTCACTAGATAAATAACCGTTATAAGCTTGTTGTGTTATTTTGCCATCTTGCAACTCCTGTTGTAATTCTTTTACTCTTGAGCGTAAAGCATCCTTATCATCTATTAACTTCTCTAAACGCTGCTTCTGATCTTCTCCAAGCAACTCAGCTACTTTTTGATTATCATTCATGTAGTTTTTTATTCCAGCTTCTATTTTAGCTATATCATCATCTAGTATTTTTCTACCTGCAGTGCTTTTTTCATTTTTCTTTTTATCATTTAACGCGGCTAACGATCTAATGCTATTCATTACCATTTTAGAACCTTGGTCGTCATTACGCAAAGCTCTTGATACCTTTCTACTAACACCTCCAACCGCAGCACCACCTACGAAACCTTGTAGGAAACTTTCAATACCCTCATCACTTGATATTGATTGAAAAGCTTTCCATGCAGCCTCATCAGACTTCATGCCTTGTGCTAAATTTGTATTAAGTTGTTCTGTGAAAAATTGTCCTGATTCTGTTAAACCTTCTCTTGAAGCGGTGTTTAACAACATAACCGCGCCTTTGCCTTTAAATGATTGTTTGGCTATATAACTTGTAATACCTTTTATACCTATACGCTCCATGCTTGCTGCAAACAAACCGAGTGTTGCTGGAACAGCAAAGTCTACCTCATCATCTTCTATTAAATCTCTTATTGGATCGTCAGAGTCTTTATATTTTGTTTTTGCTTTTGTGGTGTTATAATCAACAACCATAGGAGCTGCTATTTGAGGAACTAATGATAACCCTCTTGTTAATACAGCTGGTGCCATTGTAGTAACTAAACTTGTGACAGCGTTAAACATACCACCTGCTATATCTGAAAAGTCACCACCTGCTCTTATACCTTTTACTATACCACCAGTTTCTTTTCTAGCTAGATCAAGCTCTTGTATTTTTTTATACTTACGCTCCATGAACTCATCGTAATCACCAACTAAAAAATCAGCAAAGTCTTCACCGCCTACGCTCTTAAGCATGTCAACACTAGTTGCTGTTGTTGCTTGCCAAGCTTTATTTAAATCAGGTAGTATATTGCTAAGTGCATTGGAAAAGTTTATCCCAGTCTCACGTAACTCTCTCTCCCATGCAGATTCACCGGCGTTAGGATCATTTACAGTAAAGTTAGGATTAAACAAATCCTCTATATTATATTTTTTATTATTTGGTTCCATAGTATGTTAACCTAATAAGGGAAATTCGTTAGTTGTTGTGGTGTTAGCAGCGAATACACTTGGTCCTTGTCCACTTTCAAAAGGATTTTCTTCTACCTTTTTGGTGCTTCCTGTGGATGATGTGTTTCTGCTTTTCATAATTTTATTAATCATATCTCCACCGTAATATTTTAACTGAGACACGTCTGTAATTTTTCCTTCGCTTAAGTTTTTTAAATATTCAATAGCGTCTCTAATTTGAGCCTCAGCATTTGGACTTAATTTTCTTGTGTTTAACATCTCATCAAGCTCCTTTAGTACAGTGTAGGCTTTGTGCGCTTTAATGTTGCCGTCTTTGTAATTTACTGAACCGTCAGATTCATTAATTCCTCTATATCTAAAATTACGCCACTGAAGATCTGTAACTAGTTGCAACGCATCTTTAACATCATCATCTTCGTTTTCAAGGCCGATTTTTTCGTCTTGTATTTTATTTAAACTATTTAATAAATTTGTCTTATCAGTTTCTGTTAATGTTTGTCCATCTATAGTAAACGTTGCACCACCCTCACCGAATGATTGCGTATCTTGATTTTGGTTATCTATTTTATCTATAAGAGTACCTAACTCTTTAGAGTTCATATTGTCAATATTTTGTAATGAAGATAATTGTAATGGATCAAAACCTAGCCCCGTACCCCCATCACCTCCTGCGGGTGTTGGCGATGGTGTGTTTAAATCAACACCTGCCTTTTCGCTTAAGTTTGTCCATTTTTTACCTATTATTGTATTGAACAATGCCTGCTTTAGTTTTGTTTTATCTTCTGGCGTTTGAGCTTGCCCTGTAAAAATAGAGCTGCTATTATCTAAGCCATACGTTCCAGATACACTTGGATCTGTTCCGTACATATTAATATCAACAATACCATTTTCGTCTTGACTAATATCAAGAGCATTTTTACCATCTAAACCATAAGCTTGAAATACACTTAAATCACCTCTATCAACAGCATCGTTGATATACTTCATACGCGCGATTAACTGATCCTCTGATTCTTGAAGACCTACACCTCCTTGAGGATTAAATGTTGCGTTTCTAACCCTTATTTGCTCATTACTCTTAAATGTAACCAACTCTTTTTCAGCATTTAGTTTGTCAGAAAGAGCTTTAGCTTGTTTATCTTCAAACGCTGCTATATTCTCATCTCTAGCTGCAGTCATTGAGTTTCTAAAATAATTTTTTACGTCTTTCTCAAGCTCTTTATAATATGTATCTCTTTGCGTTGGATCTTCAAATGTTTTAAATTTACCGTCTTCAGTTAAATACTTACTTTTTAATTCCGGATTACTATTTAAATAACTATAGAAATTAAACTCATCATTACCATGTTTAAACGTTAAATCAGTGGCAAGTGATAATATACCATCTTGTATATTACCATTGTCCAGGTTAGCTTTTGTTATTAAAGCATTTAGTTTTAAATCTATTTCACCATCAGTAACCGTTGTGCCATTAAGTGATTTACTAATAACATCTACGCCTAAAGTTTCAACGCCTAAGTTTAACTCAGTTTGTTTCATTGCTGGTTCTAATTTTTTCAACTCTTCAAAAGATATTTTATCACCATCCTTTGATTCGATCATCATTGTTTTACCATCATATGATATTTTAGCGGATGGATCGACAAACTTTACATACTTTTGATATTTTTCTGCTTTACCAGGCATAAAATTATATGAAGTAGAATAAAAATCTTTGTTTTTATTATGATCTATCATCATTGAGTTGTACTCAACGTTATTACCATAATGCTTTGACATTTGTGATTTAATTTTGTTTAGCTCCATTTGAGCCATATCACCTTCTTTTGTACCTCTTAAATTAGCTGCTTGCCTACTAAGATTAAAAGCCTGATCTTTTAAACCACGTAACATTGCGTATGTACCATCAACAGAACCAGGTGCTAATTGAGTTTCATCAAAGTCAGCTGGTAAAATATTTTCCATATTCTTAGCGTGTGTCTCATTAGCAATAGCTATCTGCGTAAATAAACCTTGTTGTGCTGCTTGTAAACCAGGTGTAGCTGATGTATCAAAAAACTTTGAATAATCAACAAAACCAGGTGCTGTTAACGCTGCGCCTTGTGCTACTGATGAGCCAGCTGAAAATGGATTACCGTAATTTTGTCTTGGTGTATTTCTTTTTGTTGCCATAATCTTAGTCTATTTTTTCGTATGTTTGCGTTACTTGATTCCATTTGAAAGTACCATTAGCGTTTTGAACAAACGTTTTGTCTTGGAATACATTTACGTTAAATCCAGCTGCCTCAGATGGTGTTTGATAGCCTTCCATAAAAGCATTTACATTATCTATGTAACTTTGACTACCTGTTACTTGAGGGTTAAAATTAGATGTAACAACTGGTGCCGCTTCAGCGTTGTTTGCCATAGTGCCAGCTGGGTTAGTAGTTTGGTTTGTTCCGCTGTTAGCTCCACCAAATAAACCATCCATACCTATACCTTTTAATGCTTTATCAGCTGTAAATCCAGACATAACACCTCCTGCTATTTTACCTATACCACCTACTAAAGCACCAGTCGCTTGCTGTCTAGCTTGATCAGCAGCTGCTTTTCTTCTTTGTGCCATAGCAAGTTGTGTTGTAGCTTGATTAGCTTGCATCCTTTGTGATAAATAATCACCTTGTGCTCTAGCCATTTGTGTTTGCATGTCGCCTTGAGCTGTTAACCTTTGATTAGCAGCCTCTTGAGCTCCTATAGTAGCAGAAGCTTGTTGTAAATTTCTTGTTTGTTGATTAGCCATTGCTTGTGCTAAAGAAGCTATACCAGAACCACCAGCAGCAGCACTTAATTGTGACATCGTGTTAGCTGATGCTTGCTGCGTTTGTTGTGCCATGAAATCTGCTTGTTGTTGATTTACCGTAAGATTTGCGTATGGGTTTGTAATATTTGCATACGGATTAGATGTGTCTATATTCTCAAATCTAGCCATAGCGTCAGTGTATGATCTTGCTGCGTCAGCTTGCTCACGTCTTCTTTGTCTACTACCTGCAATACCACTAACTATACCACCAATACCCTGTAGTATTTGGCTTCCTGCTTGCATTGCTAAATTTGCTCCTAATAAAGGTAATGCCATATTTTATTAATTTAATTTTTATACATATATAATCACACGTTATTTGCTAGATTCAAATATTTCAGAACTAACAGCAAATAATTCAACTTCACTAGTTGAGTTGTGTTCCATTTTAACTTCAGCGTAATAACCTATTACACCTGAAGTACCTATTTCTTTATTTTTTTGAAAAAACACATAATCAGCAGCAGATGGTATGCTACCACTAATACTACTTGAATTAGTAACA
>CERA01030381.1_pt1 | contig 10516 bp, 3 predicted proteins | sample 530881 | NCBI WGS metagenome assembly CERA01 (sample SAMEA2621061, study PRJEB7988) | marine metagenome | biome: marine biome (ENVO:00000447); feature: deep chlorophyll maximum layer (ENVO:xxxxxxxx); material: "saline water (ENVO:00002010), including plankton (ENVO:xxxxxxxx)" | depth 50 m
TCCACCTTCATATTTTTGGTCACCAAAAGAAGCTAACAATTTATTCTGTTGATTTAAAAATTCTTTAATGATTAATTTATCTGCTTCATTTACTCCAGTTTCTACAAGTTCATATTCACCATCATCATTTTTTTTATACTTATCAAAAATCCTTATTCTTTTATTATCTGCATCTCTTCCTTTTGCTAATATTTCTTCTAAAGTTTTAGCATCAGCTTGCGAAGCAGACATAGAATTTTCTGCATCTGGAAATAAAAAGTTATTTGTCCATTCGTATATACTATTTGCAATATTAGGATTAAGTCTATCTGAACCATCTACAATGTATTGAACTTCTAAAGCAGCTCTTTGAAAGAAAGAAAGTGATTCACTATCCATTGTAATTATTTCACCATCAGGTGTTTCATATAAAACTCCAGGTCCTACAAGGTCTCCATTAGCATTTTTTCTTACAATATTTTTCCATTCTTTTTTTACATTTTTTAAATCATTGTCTTTTACATTTAGTAAATGGTTTCTATTAGTAAGATTTTGTACATAATTAAGTTTTCTATGAGTCTTTTGAACAATACCTATTCCCTTTTTAAATGCAATAGCATTACCCATTTTAGATACTATAGATTGACTTGCTAAACTAGATTCCATACCAAATGTAAAATCAGGTTTCATTTGTAATCCATCAGGGTCAATTTGTTGAACAAAATGAGATTGACTTCTTTTAATATAATCAAACATATAATCACTATGAGCAAAGAAATAATCTACTTTATCTGCATCATAGTCACCTTCATATATGTTAGCAACATCAAAACTATTTATCTCTACTGCTAATCCAGTATCTTTATGTAAAAACCCTTTTAATCCCAGTAAAGTAATATCATTAGGTCTTGTTCTTGGATTTCTTCTTGATACTATTCCTAATTCATATCTCGTATCTGTTCTACTCGCTAAGTTTTGTATTATTTTGTGAGCAGATTCAATTGTTAAATTTTGAATCTCATCTATTTGTTCTTTAAAATCATTACTATCATCATTTAATTTTTCTACTAATTCATTTTTAAATTCTTCTAATGTTAGTATTCTTTCATTAGAAACTATTCTTATTTTTTTAACACCTAATCCAGATAAAGTAGTTGTTCTTTCTTTATCAGGTAACATAATCTGTCCACGAAGAATCATTTTATTATCTGCATTAAAAAACGTAGGAAGCAATCTAGTTTTCTTTCCTTTACCTAAATTAGCAGTTCCAGTTTGTACTATAGCTGCTTGACCACCATACCTAAATGCTTCTGATGGAACATCTTTATATGTATTATTAACTAATGACCTTCTATTGCTAAATATATTATCTATATATACTTTCGATAAATACTTTTGAACTTGAGCAGAACTATAATCCATTGGGTTCGCAGATTCATTTAATTGAAGATAGTATATCATATTACTTAAGTTTTTTAATGCTCCATCTTCTGCATCTTCTGGTATATTACCTTTATTAAGTTGCTCTAACATGAATGTTCTCATTCTGTAAGGGTCACCCATAATATTTGCCATTTGTTCTAAATTGTAACTTAATTCAGCATTTAATTCTTGGAATGCTCTTTGATGTTCAGACCTATCCATATAATTATAATCAGCATCTGATTCACTAGCTGATAATAAACTAGCATCTTTTTCAGGTTTTAATCCTATAGCATCTAAATCTATTTTTCTTATAATATCTGAAGGTTGATATTTTTTAGATATTTCATAGTTTGATAATTCATCCCATCGTACACCTTCAATTATTGTTTCTTTACCACCATCATATGCTTTTGCTCCAGAACCAGTAAGTAATATATCTACACGATTCTTTTTAAAGAAACCATCTAAAGCAGGACTATGTATAAACAATGTCTTACCATACAATAATGTTTTTCCCTCTCCTTGCGATGATATAACAGGCTTTATAGGGTTTTTAGAATCAGGGTCATGCCCCATAATTGTATGCATTTCTGTTATAGCTTCTTTAGATAAAAACGATATACTATCAAATGCAGATACTTTTTGATGCGCTTGCTCAACAATACTTTTAGTGCTAGCTTTATTTATTTCTGGATATTGGTCTTTAAATTCATTAATAGTATCATCAATAACAGTTCTCATACTTTCAGTACCTTCATCATCCCACACAGCAACTCTGTATTTACTATTATATTTTGTAATTCTATCTTGAAGTATTTGAGTAATGTCTTTATTTAATCCTAATTCATTTCTTGCATTAATAATAGATTGATGAAATGTTTTATCAGACCTAATAAAGTTTTTAGTTGTAGCAAGTTTCATTCTTTTAATATACTTGTCTACTTCCATAGGGTTTGTTTCATTTAATACTTTATAAAACAAATCATTTTTATCACTTTTAAATGCAACTTCTGATATTAAAAATCTTGTTGCTGATTCTATATCTGCATCTTTATAATCAAACTCATCTTTTGTGCTTTCAAATGCTTTTTTTAATCTATTCATTTGACTTTTAGTAGATGGTTCAGTAATACTTTTAATGTGTTTTTTATAAAACCTTAAAAAATCTTGAGCAATATTTTGCATACCTGCTTTATCAATAACTATACTATCCATTCCATCATATATATCCATCTTAAGCATACCATGTTTTGAACTACCATCAGATACTGCAACATCACTTCTTGACAATGCACTTATATTTTTACTTACTAAACTTTGACTTAATTGATTTTTTACATCTTCTCTTAATCCTTGAACATGAATTTTTTCTTTAGCACCTAATCCTTCTGTACTTAATATATTATAAGTTTTTTCAGTAATAAATCTACCAAACTCTGTATACGTTACATTGTTATCAAATATAGCATAATCCATTCCTAATGAATCTAAATAATCAAACACAGGATTCTTTTGCATTACTTCTTTAGAACCAATATCGTCAGTTACTATCTTACCATTTATAATTGAAACTTTTTTAACTACATTCTTTCTAATAATTCCTCTTACTACTTGAGTAATATCTTGTAATACTATTTCTTTATCATCTGAATCTAAATCTTTAAATTTTTTATTATCTTTAACAATGTCATTTTGTATTCTAGTAATACTATCAGGTGACAAATTTCCTAAATCATCTAATAAATACCTTTGGTCTTTAAAAAATTCATTTTTCCATTCAGAACTTTGATTACTATAATCATTAAAGTCTCCCTCTCCAGGCGTTACTTCAACAAAAAATTTATACTTTCTAAAAAATTCATCAATACCAAGACTAGGATTTTTTTCTTCATCTTTTGCTTGAGATACATACCTTCTGTTTAATTCTTGCCTAGCTTTTATTTCTTTTTCTATATACTCATTATTAATACCCTTACCATCTAAAGCATCTTTTACAGGTTGTATTGCTTTAATTAACTCTTCTTTTAATTTGTTTTGCTCTCCTATAAATTTTTGTAATTCTTCTTCAGTCTTAGGTTCACCAATTTCATTTTTAATTTTTTCAAGTGTAAATTTATTATCTACTTCTAATGTTCCGTCAGCATTTCTATTTATAATACCTTGTCTTTTTAATAAAGATAACATTTCAATTTCGCCTTTACGACCAAAAGTTTGCATATAAGATATTAATCTATCTTTAACTCTATCTAATTTGCTGTTTGTTAATGTTTCATATAAATCTCTAAATCCTACGTTTTCTCCTACAGTTGGAGCATTATATACAATATCAAACATACTTTCTAATTGATTGCTTTGTATTTCATTTAATACAACAACTTTATCTTCTAGTATATTAACAACACCAGATTCTTCTTTTAATTTTTCTAACTTACCATTGTATTCATTTTGAAAATCTCTATTATGAGGTATGTCTACTTTCTTTAATGTAAATCCTCTAAATCCACCATCTGTTATAAGGCCCGGTTCACTAAACAATGCATTACCTGATTGTTGTATAATAAAATCTATATCAGCAGTTGATGCAATAGAATTGTTTAATCTTTTTGTGCTTATATCATTTAAAACCATTTGATATAAAAACTTCATTTTAGGATTATTAAATTCATCTAAGTCAATACCTATATCTCTTAATGCCCCTTTTAATTTTTTAATACTACCAGCTTCTACATTTCTACCAGTTGATTTTTTTGTTAATTTAAAATCTCCTAATGATACTAATATGTTTTGCAATTTAGTTAAATCATCAAATTTTGTTTTATATTCTTCATCTACTTTTATTTTATATACATCATCTATTAATCTAAATTCACCATCTTCAGATTTTTGAAGTATGCCAGTTTCATATAATACATTCTTTAATCCATCACTCATGTTATCTTTTTCTAGATTTGACATAAGATTTTTTGTAAATCGTTTACCTCTATTTTGTATTAAAGGCATTAAGTAAGAATGAACATCTTTAAATCTAAATTCTGCTCTATTGTCTTTAGGACTAACAACATTATGTATTGCTTTTTCAGAATCTCTTATAGTGTTATATAATCCTTTTAATGTTTCTGATGTTTTAATTGAATTTGTTTTGTTTGCCATTTCCGATAATGATAATCCATCAGTTACTTGAATTACAGCATTTAAACTTCTTAATGATTCTTTTAATTCCTCTACTGCTTTTTCTCCATCTTTATTTGAAAGCCATTCTTTAAACTCGCCATTTCTTGCTCTATTATATAATGAATCATCTACATCAATATTTGGAATAGATAATTTTCCACTATCACTATCAATTGTTAAATCTTTTAATTCATCAAAATTAGAACTTTTAATATTTTTAAGAACACTAACAATAGTGCTTTCCATTGATTCTGTAGATTCACCTACTCTATCATCATATGCTTTATCAAAATCATCTAATGTTTTAAATCCTTGCTTTTCTAAAATATTTATTATTTCATTAGCTTGAGTGTCAGATATTTGGTCTTTAGGTTTTGTATATTGAAAATCTTGTTCTATTAATTCATACACATAATCCATTCTACCATTATAAGGGTCAATAGGATTACCACCTACATCTTCATAAAATACTTTTTCATCTTCTGCTAGTTTATCTCCTTGAATACTTTCATCTTCATCACTAACTAATCTTTCTTCTTTTAAATAATCAGTAAGTCTTTGATTGTCTCTTGCAAGGCCAACACCAAACATATTACTATTCTTAGAAAATGTAGAACCAAATGCAGTGTGTTCTGTTTTTACACCCATAAATTCTAACGTAGACCTAAGTTCTTTTACTCTATTACCTAAATCTACATCTCTTGCAAAGTTACCTCTACGTTGTGTCCAAGCACCTATTAACATACTAGATATATAATCTTCAGCTCTTAATTCATTTCCTGTAGCATATCCCTGTATTGCTTGAGTACCACCCATTGCTGCTCCAGCTACTAACATTCTAGGAAATATTAATCTATAGTTTTGCAATCCTTCTCTAGTTGCTTCACCCATCATTTCTTTAGCGTATATTTTTTTGTTTGCCATTAACCAATTTAATGATTTAGTTTTTGCTTCTTTTTCTCCAAGTTCATCTATTAATTCAGAAGTAATTCTATTTACATTTGCTTTGTGACTTAAATTTTCAGATAATAATAAATCTTTAGTTTTCTTTTTTCCATCTAATGTGTATTCAAAACTAGTTCTTAATTTTAATTGGTCTGCTGATAAGTTCTTTTTATTGTTATTAGCAACATCTACCATACTATTAACAACTTCTCTTACACTTGCATCTTTATACATACCTCTAGTCATTAAGTACGCTCTTAAGCCTTGTCCAAAATCTTTTCTTGAGTTTAACATTTTACCCAATGGTTTAAAGAAAGAAGTAGATGCGTTAATAGCTGTACCTGCTAACAATCCTGTTACCATTGAATAACCAACTTGACCTAAATTAAATTCTTCTTGGTCACCTTTTAACATTTGTTGTGATTGGAATGAAGCATCCATAACTGCATCAGCAACTGAAAATACAAATGCATCATGCAATGCTTCTGTAGCAAACCTACCAAACCTAGTATTACCATATTTAGTTCTAGCAAATTGAGATATGTTTTGTAATGGTATACCTCTTGTAGCAACTTGTTCAGCCATCTCTGTGACTGCATCATATTGTTTTTGAGTTATTTGTTTTTGAGCTAACTTTCTATTTAAACTTTTATTTATGTTTGCTGTAAAACCAGTTGTAGTATTTCTAAATGCATCATTAGCGAGTTTATTTTTAGCAGTAGCAGAAATAGTAGAACCAACAACAACGTCACTAAATTCATTTGCTACTTTTTGTTCTATACCACTTTTAACAGCTGCTTTATTTATTTGAGCAGATGCTTTACCAATTGTTTGTCCTTTAGTTGCTTTAGCTATTAATGCAGTAGCAGGCTTTTGTAATAATTTACCAGTAATCTTCATAGGAGCTCCCAGTAAATAACCTGCTCCTGTTCCCACTCCACCTAATATAGCTGCTAAACTACTTTGTTCTTGAGCTTCTCTAAAATATTCTTGAAACTCTATCTCTTCTCCTAATGCTTTTTCTGCTCCTATTTCTGCAAGACCTAATAATCCAAATGATGCAGACTCACCAAACTCATAAAGACCTGCACCTACTGATTTAAATAAAGATACTTTGTCTTTTTCAACTCTATCTTCAGTTTCTTGTTCAGTTTCTCCTGTTATTCTACGAAGAGGAGAATCGCCTAATCTATTTCCAGTTAATGCAAAAGGTTCTGTGGAGTTTTGTTGTTGCTCTTTTCTAAGTTTTAATAGAGCTTCTATAGCTTCTTGAGTAGGCATATATTATTAATTATCAAATTTTTCTGTATAATCTTCTAATGTAAGGGGTGATTTACCTTCTGATGCTCTTTGTTCATTTATAGCATTTAATTCTTGTTCTGAAGGTATCATTCCTATTTTAGATAAAGATTGCATCATTAATTGATTTCGTAAAGCATTTTTATCTTGACCTTTGTTTTTTAAATTTTTATTTACAATGTCTAATATTTGAGAATCTAATGCTCCAGATTCAAATGATTGGTCAAAAGATTGATTTCTCATTAATGCAATATTGTTCATATCTAAATTATTTAAAGAAACACCAAGTTCATTTTGAAAACTTGTTACTAAATCTTTTTTAGTTGATAAATCATCATACAATCTATTCATAGATTCAAATAATGGTTGAAATGATTGCTCAGACCTTTCTCCTTTATTTACTAACATTTGATATGAAGCTATTCCTGTTATAAGGCCTGGATATTGTTCTACTATTTTACCAAGAAACTTTGCTTGTTTTTTATCTTTGGCGTGCCTTGAAATATTTTCTTTTACTTCTTGTATATCACTACCTTCAAATTCTCCATCAATTGTATAATCTCTAGTTGCTCTAAATAATGCATTCATTCCTACATTTCTTTTAAAATCATCTACAATATCTTGTTTATTGTTTACACTTTTTAATTTTATAGCAGCTGTTAAATTATCTAATTCTGTTTCTTTAATAGTATTATATCTTGTTTCAGCAATTAATTCAGCATTTTTAGCTTCAGCTTCTAGTTTTCTTTTTGCAATTCCAATATATTCTGGAGTGGATTCTCTTCTTTCTTTTTCTAAAGCAAGTTCAGCAGATTCTAATTGTTTACTAAATAATTGAGATTCTCTATTTTCTTGTTTTACTCTCATTTGCATTATTTGATTCTGTCTAGTATTCTCTAATTGTTGTTGTCTTAATCTTGTAGCCATATCCATCATAGATAAAGATTTGTCAATCTTTTGACGTTCTCTTTCTTGTTTATACTTTAATAATGAGTTTAATGATTGTAATGCTTGTGACATAATATTATCCGAATATACCTAGATATTTTGATTGAGATTGTTGGTCTGCTAATTTTTTCTGCATATCTATTTGTTCTCTTTGAGATTTCATTTCAAATTTTGTTTTTTCAAAGTCTGATAATATATCTCCTAAATTTTTTGTTAATCCAATGTCTATATCTTCTAGTTTAGTAGTATATGCGCTTCTAACATTTTTAATCATATCATTATCCATAGACATACTAGCAAATCCACTTGCTTTACTTATAGCATCTTGTTGTTTTCTAGCTTGCATAATATTTTGTTGCCCACTACTAGAAACTATATCTGAAGTTCTTCTTCCTTCTAATACTGCTGATTGTAGACTAGGATTAAGAGATTGATTAAATGCATCTTCAGCTTTTCCCATTTCAAGACTTGCTTTTTTAAAATAATCTGATTGAGTTTTTGCTTGTTTTCTAGTTGCTGAAGTTCCACTTATTGATTCTAATAAACTTAATCCTGCCATTGCTGCTGCTATATACATATTATATTACCTTTTTACAAAATCTTTAATAAAATTAATTGAATCTTTATCTTCAAGTTTTAATCGACTTCTTAAATTTACTCCCTTAAAATCATCACCAAAAAATACATCTAATTCTGGATTATAAACTTTAGATAATAAATCTTTTAATTGTTCTTCTCTTTTAGATACTAAAGATGAAAATTTTCTTTTATTGCGTTTATCATATTTAGGAAGTCCTTTTAAATTTTCTCTTGCTATTTTTAAATCTTTAATTTTATCAGATAAAACATCTGCTGATATTTTTCTAGTTTCTTTAGTATTCTTAAAATCAGCTTTAGCATATCTTTCTGATATTGATTCAACAGGTTCTTGTATTGGTTGAGACATTGAATAATCCCCTATTTCTCCACCTAATAAGAAACTTGATAAATTATTATTTTCAATCAATTCTGGAGCTAATGGACCTATAGTATAGTTTGGTTCTAAAGGACTTCCTGTTTCACTATCAACAATTATTTCAGAATCACTTGTTTTAGTTGTAGTATCTTCTTTAATTAAAGGTTTATCTACACTATCTTGTAATGATTCTATATCTGTTTCTTTACCATATATACTTTTAAAACTTTTACTAAGAGTAGGACTTGCTTCTAATTCTAATGTTGGAGACTTACTATCTAAAGGTTCTCCTTGCATAAATCTATCTAATAAATCTGTTTGTTCTAATGCTTTTGCTTTTTCTCCCATAGCAGCTACATCGTATTTACTACCTAATACATTCTCACCTAACATATATTGTTCTTTTTCATCATACAAGAAAGAACTTAAAGAACCCTCACCTTTTAATACATCCATAAATGATGCTTTGTTAGGATTTTTCATAACACTTACACCACCTGCTTTACGAACTGCTTCAGGTAATGATTCTTCAAATGCTTTTATGTTAGATTCTAATTCTGCTTTTTGTTTTAATCCTTCTCCAAATGTAGATGCTAATTCTAATCCAGAAGCGGCTGTAGCAAACATTGTTTCTCTTTGTTTATTTTTTATATCTGACATTTTAGATGAAAAGTCAGCTTGTTGTAATAAACTTTCAACTCCTGCTAATTGTTGAGTGACACCTCTTTGAGCAGATGATTGAGACCTAATCGCTGATTTTATTTGCTTTGCTGTTGCCATATCTACTATATACTTTTACTATTTAATTTAATAAACAAATTGTTCTGTTCCAATATCATATTATGAGAAATCATTTCCACTTTGTATTCGTTGAGCAGATGCTTTATAAGTTACATCAACTGAACCAGATATTAAATTTTGATACCTTATGCCATTACTAGCATCCCATGTAATTGCTCCAAAAGTTCCACCATCTTGATAATAATGAACTACATAATTATTTGACATATCTACTGGGTCTATTAAAGTTGCATTCATTCTGAAACAATATCCAACACTTAACCCTTCTTTTGTTCCATTATTAAAAGCAACAGTTACTAACCATACAGTTCCATTAATATTATCATCATTAGCTGCACTAACTATCTCTAAATAACCATTAGCACTTAATGTGCCTTCAGCTACATAAGTAAAGTTTCTCATTAACTTTTGAGTATCTAATTGGTCAAACTTAACACTATGAGTAGAACAATTTATTGAACCACTTTCTTTATATAGTGTTTGTATTTCAAATCTTCCATGAACTAAAGTTCTTACTTGTGGACTTGTTGAGGCTGGTGTTAATGTAGTATCTACTCCAATATCTATTCCACCATTTGCTACCATTTTTATTTGAGTAGGATTATCAGCCGCATTTGCATCAGCAGCTTCTATAACTATTCCATTCTCACTTCTAATTGTAACACCATAATCGCTACCTTTAGTTGCTACGTTATCACAATTAATTACTATATTATTAAAAACATTAGCAGCTCCACCTGAATCTGTTTTAATATTTATTCCTGTAAATGAAGAAACGTGTTGATTTGTGTTTTGAATTAACAATGTATTAGCAGCATTACCAGTTGCTTGTGTAGTCATATTTGATGCACCTTGTAAAACATAATCTCCTGTTATACTTCCAGTATATTGTCTTAAAGTATCTACAGTTATATTATTAGCATCAATATCTAAATCACCTGTTGGTGCAATATCTATATCATTTCCTGATGTTAAAGTAATTTTATTAGTTCC
>CERA01065897.1_pt1 | contig 10509 bp, 17 predicted proteins | sample 530881 | NCBI WGS metagenome assembly CERA01 (sample SAMEA2621061, study PRJEB7988) | marine metagenome | biome: marine biome (ENVO:00000447); feature: deep chlorophyll maximum layer (ENVO:xxxxxxxx); material: "saline water (ENVO:00002010), including plankton (ENVO:xxxxxxxx)" | depth 50 m
GTAAGAATGCAACTGGTAGTAAGTATAATGGTGAGGTTTACTCACCTACTAACGTAGGAGATTATTAATGATTGAAGTAACATGTATAGATCACATGGGTACTGACTTGACAGTAGCTAATGCTGCTCGTGTAAGCTTTGGTAAGAAAAGTGAAATGGATACGAGTGACGTATGGGGTCCACCTAAGTTGAAAGACAAGGATGCCAAGCTTATTCGTTACTTAGCCAAGCATAAGCACATCAGCCCCTTTGGGCATTGCTTCGCATCCTTTCATGTTAAAGCCCCTGTCTTTGTGGCACGTCAGCTAGTTAAGCATAAGTTCCTACGTTGGAATGAGATTAGTCGTAGGTATGTGGACAGTGAGCCTGAGTTTTATGTACCTACAGATTGGCGTGGACGTAGTGAAGATAAGAAGCAGGGGTCTGAAGGTACCATAACTATATCAAATGATATTGTAGAGGATGTATACGATGAAGCTATTGGACGGTATAGACTTCTGTTAGATATAGGCGTATGCCCTGAGCAAGCCCGTATGGTTCTGCCTCAGTCTATGATGACTGAGTGGTACTGGTCAGGTAGCTTAGATGCCTTTGCTGACATGTGTAAGCTTCGTTGTTCGTATGATACACAAGTTGAGACACAACAAGTAGCGTTGGAGATTGACCATACGATGATTGACCTATTTCCTGTGTCGTGGAAAGCATTAAGGGAGAACGTATAATGAGAGGTAATATTAATGGAGCAATCAAGGCATCAGCTATTGTAGCATTTATAATAGCAGGTCTACCAATATTAATTGCTATGACTTATGACGAGTTCCCACGTTACTGTAAGCAGACTATTTTATTACCATGTATAGGAGTAAGTGATGAATGAAATAAAAATAACTGATATAGAAGAACACGAGGATGGTAGTGCTACACTACAAGTAGAGTGTGATCCAGAAACTTTTATGGCTATCTTTGATGTTGGCTTTGTTGAGTTAGTAAAGCGAGGTTTAGAATCAGAAAGGAGTAAAGATGTATGCAGTTCAGATTGAAATAGAAAAAGGTGAGTACACTTTAGTACGAAAAGAGAACCCTTGGACTTACGATTCAGAAGTTCTTTTGTTTAAAACAAGAGCAGAAGCAGAGGATGAATTAACAAGATGGAATACAGGTATCGTAGTAGACTATGAACGATACATAAGACCTATGACAAAGGAAGAACGCACAAGATCTACTCAAAGGAATAGAACTTTTGTTGGGGATTGAGAACATTCCACATTTAATTTCTTTGTCTGTCGTATTGATAAGCCTTGCATTCATTCCTCTTTGGCTGTTATACTTGGCTTTCAGAATTATTAAACCTTTGATAAAAGGAAAAACAAATGTCAGATAATCCACATTCACCATGTCCTTATACAGACTGCGGTTCATCAGATGCATTCAATTGGAATGATGATGGCTACGGTCACTGCCACTCATGCAGTAGGGCATATCCAATGAAGAACATGCCAGAAACTTACGATTGGGTTAAGCAAGATTACCCACTAAAAGAACGTATACAGCCACAGAATGTGCAGGTTACTGGTGTTAAGTATGATGGCATCAGGGGCATTGATCCTGATGTATGTAAGCTGTACGGCATACAAATACAGACAGGCCCGAATGGTGAAGATGTACGATATGCATACAAGTATCCCCATACTATTAAATATCGCATGTGTAATGACAAATCTAAATCATGGATCAAAGATCGTGGTGTAGGTATGAATCACCTGTTTGGCCCTGAGTTTAATGCAGGTACAGGTAAACGTATTTATATTACTGAGGGTGAGTTTGATGCAGCTAGCTTGTATCAGATACTTGGTAAGACATTCCCTGTTAAGTCACTACCCTCTGCATCCATTGGTGAGAAGTTCATCAAACACAATCTTAAATACCTATCATCGTTTAAAGAGATAGTGTATGCAGGTGAGCTAGATGATGCTGGACGTAGGGCTGCAGATAAGTTGTATCAGGCATTTCCAGAGAAGTTTTATTTTGTACCTATGACAGAATGCAAAGATGCTAATGAGTTCCTTGAGACAGGCAAGCATGAAAAACTTATGTGGGCTGCACGATCACCACAACGTTATACACCAGAGAACTTCTTTTGTTCTGATGCTGATGTTGAGGCAGCTATTATTAATGAGAATCCCTACGAGTATGTACCTACAGGTCATACTGGTTTGGATGATAAGATACGTGGCATGGTCAAGGGTGGACTCACCTTTATCAAAGCTCCTCGTGGTACAGGTAAGACAGAAGTAATCAGATACTTTGAGACAGGCTTACTGAATAACGGTGACAATGCTATAGCTATGCTACACATGGAAGAGATGAAGTCTACTACCTACCGTGCTATGGCTACCTATGAGCTAGGTGTTAACGTTAGAACTAAAGAAGATGCTGCTAACAACAATGTATCAGAGAAGAATGTTATTGAGGCTGCTAAGATTGCAACCAAGGGTGAGAAGACAATCATCTTTGAGATGATGTCACACGATGATCCACTCAAGCTGCTCGACTATGTACGTCTAGCTGTTACGGTGTATGGTGCAGGTTATATCTTTATCGACCATGTACAACGTCTAGCCTACCTATCTAACTCAGGTGTAGATGGTGCTACCAGTACACTTACTACACTAGGCTCACGCATGGCTCAGTTGGCTAAGGAGTTAAACATTGGTGTTATCTTTATCTCTCAGGTCAATGACGATGGGCGTACCAAGTATGCTGCATCACTTGAGGAAGAGGCAATCATTTGTATCAAGCTAGAACGTACAGCAGAAAGTGAGGACGAAGTAGAACAGAACACAACAAACTTTATCGTAGATAAAAACAGACCCTTTGCTAAGTTAGGTAGGGCAGGATCGGTATACTATGACCCATCCACAACCATACTGAGAGAGGACTTGTTCACACAAGAATCGCAGGTGGCGTAATGATATTTGATATAGAAGCAGATGGCCTTTTAGAAGATGCCACTAAAATACATTGCATGTCTTGGTCTGATAACAATGGAGTTACAGTAAAGACAACTCACGATGAAAAACTTATTAGGCAAATACTACAATATCAAAAGGTTTTGATAGGTCATAACATTGTACGTTATGATGTACCATTACTTGAAAAGATCTTAGGCATTAAGATCAAAGCTAAGTTGTATGATACATTACCTATGTCGTGGGTAATTAATACTGATAGACCCAAACACAATCTTGATACTTTTGGTGAAGACTTTGGTATACCTAAACCAAAGATTGATGATTGGCAAAACTTGTCTCGACAAGAGTATGAGAAAAGATGTATTGAAGATGTAAGGATTACCTGTTCTTTGTGGAAAAATCTTATCCAAAGATTTATGATGGTCTATAAAGATAAAGATAATCTTGATAGATTCTTGCAGTATCTTACTTTCAAGATGAAGTGTGCGTATGCTGCAGAGGAAAGTGGTTGGAAGCTTGACATTAATCTTGCTAAAGATTGTGTAGCTAAACTGAAAGCTGAACAAGAGCAAAAGATTACTGAGTTAAAAACAGTAATGCCTATGCGTACTTTGTTTAGAAAGAAGTCAAAGCCAAAGGTAATGTACAAGAAAGATGGTTCCCTATCTAAACAGGGTGCTGAATGGAATGCTTTACTTCTAGAGCACATGCATCCCTCTGACTATATCGGTGAAATAGAAATAGTAAAAGGAGTTGAGGAACCTAATCCTAAGTCAAGTGATCAGGTAAAAGCATGGCTGTTCGATCTAGGTTGGAAGCCTTGTACATTTAAGTTTGTTGAAGATCGTAAGATCCCACAGGTACGAAAGAATGGTGAGCTTACTAGCTCAGTTAAATTATTAATTAATAATAATCCTACAGTAGGTGTACTTGATGGGCTTACAGTAATCCAACATAGACTAGGTATCTTTGAAGGTATGCTTGATTGTGAAGTGAATGGGTATGTTAAGGCAGAGATTGATGGCCTTACTAATACATTACGCTTTAAACATAGAAAGCCTTTAGTAAATCTTCCCGGTATAGATAAACCTTGGGGCAAGGAAATACGTGGTTGTCTTGTAGCACCAGAAGGTTATGTATTATGTGGTGCAGATATGACATCACTTGAAGATACAACCAAGCGACACTATATGAAACCATACGACCCTAAGTATGTAGAAGAAATGTCTCAGGATGGGTTTGATCCACACTTAGACTTAGCTAAACATGCAGGAGCAGTCACACAAGATGACATTAACAAACATAATGCAGGTCAGATCAGTTTAAAAACACTTCGTAAAAACTATAAGGTGGTTAACTATTCTGCAACTTACGGTGTTGGTGCAGCTAAGTTATCCAGAGAAACTGGTATGACAGAAGCAGAAGCTAAGAAACTTTTGAATGCATACTGGCAACGTAACTGGGCTGTCGCACAGTTTTCTGCAGACAACCTAAAGAAAGTTAAACTTATCAATGGACAGATGTGGGTACAAAATCCTGTTAGTAAGTTCTGGCATACTCTTCGATATGAGAAGGATGTATTCTCTACACTCAACCAATCTACAGGTGCTTACTGTTTTGATAAGTGGGTAGCTTATTATCGTGTAGCAAGACCTAATATTGTAGGTCAGTTCCATGATGAATCAATTAATCTTGTTAAAAAAGGTGATGAAGAACGACACCAACGTAGGCTTGTCAATGCTATTAATAAACTAAATGAGGAGTTAAATCTAAATGTTGATCTAGGTATAGATGTACAGTTCGGAAATAAATATTCCGAGATACATTAAAAAAGTTCTTGCATGTTCTTTTTAATACATGCTACAATTCAATTCTAAACTTTAAAAGGAGTAGCTAATGGCTAAAATAACAGTAACAGGTATTGCTCAATGGGCAAAAGTATTTGAAGAAAACCGTGACCTTGATGGGTATCAGGGTCAATGGCGTGATACCGATGGACGGTGTACAATTGAGATGATTCTTGACGAGGAGAATACAGCACGTATTAAAGCTGCTGGCTGTATGTCATCAGGTAAGGATGATCCAGAAGGACGAGGACGTGCCTTCAAGTTTACACGTAAGTTTGACACCCCTAATGATTGGGATGGTGGAGCACCTGCGGTGTACAAACCAGATGGTACTGTCTGGGATTTTGAAGCTGATGGTCCTATCGGCAATGGTTCTGAAGTTCTGGTAGAACTAGATATCTACAAGAACAAACAGTACAGTACTGTTACTACACGATTAGAGCGTGTTAAAGTAACGAAGCATGTATCATATGATGGTGCATCAGGTATGTCTGGCCCAGATCCTTTTACTAAGGATATTACGTCAGGTAGTGTAGCAGCTACACAAACCAATAGTGTTGAGCTTGCCTCAGAAGAAATCCCATTTTAAGGAGTAGGTTATGCCTAACATAAACACACTTGTAGAAGATATTTATTCTGTAATTGAAGGAAAGGGTGGGTGGGATAGAACAATTACGGAATACTTAGCACGTAATATAGCTGATGTTGCACACGATAGGTTTAAGGAACCTCAGAAACCCAGAGGGTATTTAAGTTTATCCTCTGTGGGTTCACCCTGTAAAAGAAAGACTTGGTATAGAATAAATAAAACAGAGGAAGCTGCACCGCTTAAACCTCAACTACTTGGTCTTTTCTTTTACGGGGATCTTTTAGAAACCCTAGTCCTTGCACTAGCAAAAGCTGCAGGACACGATGTACAAGGTGAGCAGGATCGTTTATCTGTTCATGGTATTAAAGGTCATAGGGATGCAGTCATTGATGGTATGACTATTGATGTAAAGTCTGCTTCACGATATGGAATGCAGAAGTTTAAGAATCATACACTACGTGATGATGATCCCTATGGTTATATCAGTCAGCTAAGTTCTTATGTATATGCAGGTAAAGATGATCCACTAGTAACAGATAAAAAACGTGGTGCTTTTCTTGTCGTACAAAAAGATAGTTTTGAATTGTGCTTAGATACATACGACTTTAGTAAAGAGATTAAAAATAAAAAGAAAGAAGTGACACAGATTAAACAGGTTGTATCTGGTGATCTACCAGAAGAACGAATAGCACCTGTACCACAATCAGATACATCAGAGAACACTAAGCTCTCTTATGCTTGTTCTGGTTGTGAGTATCGTAAGACATGCTGGCCTGAAGCAAGAGTGTTTCAGTATGCTGGTGGACGTAAGGAGTACTTAATAGATGTGGTTAAGAAGCCCAAAGTACCTGAGTTAATAGATTGAGTAAGCAAGCTAAACAGAAGGGTAGATTAGGCCAACAAGAAATCAGAGATGCTTTACTACAGGCATTTCCTGAACTTGAGCCTGATGATATCAAGTCAACAGTTATGGGTGATACTGGTGCAGATATACAGCTATCACCTGCAGCACGTAAGTTAATACCTATATCAATAGAAGTTAAAAGGAGAAAGTCAGCTTTAAAAACAGTATATGCTTGGATGTCACAAGCAGACAATCATACAGATAATCCACCTGTAGTTTTCTATCGTTCTGATAGACAGAAATGGTTGGTAGTAACTGAGTTAGATCACTATATACAATTGCTTAGGAATAAAGATGACAAACAGTGACCTTAGAAATAAACAAGTTAAGATTTGGGATGTTATATCAGGGCCGTACCCATGTGATCTTCCCGGTGTAGAAGATGTGCATTTTAATTTGTGTAAGATAGAGATTGATGGCAAGGTAGAGTCAATGGAATATTTTTTCGATAGCTTTAATGACGCTTACGAAATGGTAAAATATTTTCAAAAAAATATTGAGCCAATAGAACTCGAATTTGAAGATTGACATGGAGTTCTAAATGAGTATAACTAGGAGTTTCCGATATGCATTATGAAGTTACTATTAATATTAAAGTAGATCCTGATGCAAACTTTCTTGGGGTAGATCGAAGTATTGCACATGACTTAGATGTACTTCAGGAGATGATACAAGATTGCTTGTATGATTTAGATGACATAACCGTAAAGAATTGTGAGGTAACGCCAAATGATAAATAAGACTGACCTAGAAGCTTTTGGGTATTTTGATATGTTTCAGAACAGCCCCGACTATGATAAAGATCCTGTACGTTTTTACAGTCAATTTGTAGAGGATAAAATATTTACTAAAGGACGTGAGAGGTTGATTGAAAATACTTTGGGTCTTGTTGGTGAGGCTGGAGAGGTATCAGAAAAGATAAAAAAGATATTCAGAGACAAGGGTAAGTTTTCAGATGAAGAAGTTTTAAAAGAACTAGGTGACGTATTATTTTATACAGTAGCACTATCAAATATTTTCGGTGGTAACTTACGTAAGATCATGGAAATGAACATGGATAAGTTAAACGATAGACAACAACGTGGCGTACTAAAAGGAAGTGGGGATAACCGATGAACAACTATTTACCAACAGACTATCAAGCATTCATTCATACCTCACGATATGCACGATGGCTAGAAGAAGAAGGACGAAGAGAAACATGGGATGAAACAGTATCTCGTTATGTAGATAATATTGTCGGGCCAGTTATTAATGATGATAACCCACATACTGCAGAAGAAATAGAGCAAGCTATCCTTGGTCTAGAAGTTATGCCATCTATGAGAGCAATGATGACTGCTGGTCCTGCTGCTAACCGTGATAACACTTGTATGTATAACTGTAGCTATCTACCCGTAGATGACCCTAAGTCCTTCGATGAAGCTATGTTCGTCCTTCTCTGTGGTACTGGTGTCGGCTTCAGTGTTGAACGGCAGTTCATCAGCAAGCTCCCAGAGGTTCCTGACTTGTTCGACAGTGAGACTACTATTGTTGTTGGTGACTCCAAGGAAGCTTGGGCTAAGGGTCTTAGACAATTGATTGCACTCCTATATAGTGGTGAGGTTCCCAAGTGGGATGTGTCTAAAGTTCGACCTGCTGGTGCTAAACTAAAGACATTTGGTGGTAGAGCCTCTGGCCCTGCACCTCTTGTAGATCTATTTAATTTTGTAACTAATACATTTAGATCTGCACAAGGACGTAAATTATCTAGCATTGAATGCCATGACATCATGTGTAAGATTGGTGAGGTAGTTGTAGTAGGTGGAGTGCGTAGATCAGCAATGATATCTCTATCTAATCTAAGCGATGACCGTATGCGTCATGCTAAGTCAGGTGCTTGGTGGGAGAATGATCCACAACGTGCCTTAGCTAATAATTCTGTGGCATACACAGAGAAACCAGATGCTGTATCTTTCATGCGAGAGTGGATGGCATTAGTAGAATCAGGGAGTGGTGAACGTGGCGTATTTAACCGTCAAGCAAGTAAAACACAAGCTGCTAAAAATGGCAGACGTAATACAGACTACGAGTTTGGAACTAACCCATGCAGTGAAATCATTTTGCGTCCATATCAGTTCTGTAATCTTACAGAGGTTGTTGTCCGTGCCACAGACAGTCTGGATGATCTTGAACGAAAAGTCCGTCTGGCAACAATTCTGGGAACTATCCAATCCACATACACTAAATTCCCCTACTTGCGAAAGGTGTGGTCTAGAAATACAGAAGAAGAACGACTGCTTGGTGTGTCACTCACAGGGATAATGGATAACCCGTTAATGACTAAAAAGAATAAAGGATTGGATAAGACTCTTGAACATCTTCGTAGCGTTGCTATTTCTACTAATGCTGAATGGGCTGACCGTCTTGGTATACCTGTTGCTACTGCGATTACATGTTGCAAACCTTCGGGAACGGTATCACAACTGGTGGATAGTTCCTCTGGCATACATGCTCGCCATAGTTCCTATTATATCCGTACTGTCCGTGGTGATAATAAAGATCCACTAACACAGTTTATGATTGATCAGAGGATACCTAGTGAGCCTTGTGTTATGAAGCCAGATCAAACAACAGTATTCAGCTTTCCTGTTCAGTCGCCTAAAGGCTCTGTCGTAACGTCAGATATGACTGCTATAGAGCAATTAGAAATGTGGCTAACTTACCAACGGCATTGGTGTGAACATAAACCTAGTGTTACAATCAATGTTAAAAAAGAAGAATGGTTCGAGGTAGGTGCATTTGTTTATGAGCACTTTGATGAAATGTCAGGTGTATCTTTCTTACCTTATAATGAACACACATATCAACAAGCACCCTATCAAGAGATAGGTAAACACGATTACAAAACTTTGTTATCTTGTATGCCAGATAAAATTGATTGGACTAAGCTTGCTGCATATGAAAGTGAAGACAACACAGTTTCAATGCAAACAATGGCATGTACTGGAGATGTGTGTGAAATAGTAGATATAACCTAAAGGAGAATAATATGTATGTTTTAGTACTCATTATGAGTTTTCAAGGTGATGTAAGAGTTCAGTCTTTTCCCTCCCTGTTCCCAAATTGGGAAACCTGTACTCAAGTAAGTCAAAGTATGCGACAACGATTAATGAGTACTAGACCTGCACCAGATGCAACTGTAAATACCTATTGCTTTCAAATACCAGAAAGTATATAATTCAAATCTCACTACAAAAAGGAAGCGTAATGTTACAACCAATTAAAGGATCGTACTACAGAAAGTTTCAACCTCAATCGTATAAGGAAAATGACAGTAAAGCTAAGAATGCAATAACAAGTTACTTAGAAAGTCATGGGCATACTATCCTTGACACTGAAGAAGACTTTTCTTTTGACATAAAAAGTGAAAAGAAAAATGGTATGTACTTTTCTGAAGTAGAAATGAAGAATCAGTGGAGAGGTGATTGGAACCCTAAGTGGAAAGAAATACGTATACCTTACCGAAAGTACAGACTTATAAATAAATATAAAGATGTAGAAGGTAACAATACTTATTGTAACTTTTACGTAATACGTAATGACTGTAAACAAGCATGGAGAATCAAAGACTTTCAACTTACAAAAGATTGTGCAAAGGAAGTATGGCTAACCAATGCTAGACGTTATGAACACTTCTTTCACATCCCTTACACAGAAGCGGAGCTAGTAGAAATCAAATGAGTTATGATCCTGTAAACAATCCAGCACATTACAAACTAGGTGATGGTATTGAATGTATTGATTACATTAAACAAGTCTTAACACCACAAGAGTTTAAAGGTTATTGTCATGGTAACTTAATTAAATATCAACATCGACATGGTTACAAAAATAAACCTGTTGAGGATATGGAAAAAGCTGAATGGTACTTACGAAAAATGTTGGAAGTTATGAAGGAGATGCATAAATGAAACCATATGATGCAGGTATGAAAGCTTTTAAAACTGGTAAGCTGGGTAATCCCCACCCTACAAATACAAAACAAAACAGGGATTGGGAGTTGGGCTTTAACAAAGCCTACTTCCTTAACCTTGAGAAGGTAAAACTACATGAGCAAAAACTTAAACTTAGAAGAGGAAGCCAAAAAATACAGGCAGAAAAACAAAAAGCCGCCAACTAAAACCAAGCCACTAACTGCACGTAGGTTTATGGCTGG
>CERA01000264.1_pt1 | contig 10425 bp, 10 predicted proteins | sample 530881 | NCBI WGS metagenome assembly CERA01 (sample SAMEA2621061, study PRJEB7988) | marine metagenome | biome: marine biome (ENVO:00000447); feature: deep chlorophyll maximum layer (ENVO:xxxxxxxx); material: "saline water (ENVO:00002010), including plankton (ENVO:xxxxxxxx)" | depth 50 m
CAAGGGATCAAAGACAAGGTACTGTGATTGGTGTGACAAGCATGAGTTCAAGTGGGAACACAGGGTCATACCTGAAACTTGGCTAAAAGAAAAAGGCAAACTTATAACGGTTAAAACAATACCGTTCAAAGGGAAAAAGAAAGTGACAGCATGAAATATGAAATAGGAGATGATGAAGTAGCTTTAGTTTTGAAGCCTTGCTCTTTTGACAAAGGAGGTAAGTGGACAGGGGAGATGAACACTGGACTTGTAGTAGGACAAATAAAACTACTTACATCAGAAGATGTATCTTACGTTGTACATTTAGCTACATTGATGGGTGCTTTTTTAGAGCTTGCACAACATGATGATGAGTTGTATAATGCAGTAGAAGAACACAGAAATGATTTGATAGGCTTAGAACATCAACTACAAAAAGAAAGACCTCTATATGAAAAGGTAGAGGGTACGGATGGTAAGGTTCTAAAGCTAACGAGGTTTACTAAAACGCAAGGAAACGCATAATGAGTGTAATAACTATGGCAGATCAAACTATTAATGTAGATGACATAATAAATGGTGATACTACGTTTAACTACGACAGTGTAAAGAAGCCAGCACATTACAACCTGACTGATGGTATAGAATGTATAGACTATATTAAGCAAGTATTAGGACCAAACGGTTTCGTAGCTTACTGTAGAGGTAACGTAATAAAATATAATCACAGGGCAGCATACAAGAACCCTACACCTGTAGAGGATTTAAAGAAAGCGCAACAGTATTTGACATGGGCAAATAAAACACTAAAGGAGATACACAAGTGAACGGTACAAATAAAAAGTTTAGCGTTACATTTCTATTGGAGGTAGATGAAGCGTGTAACGTACTATCGACTGTACAAGATGCACATGAGGAAGATGTTCGTGATCTGATACACAACACGTTTCACGACATAGATGATGTGAAGATAGATAACTTAAATATTAAGGAGAGAACATGATTAACGCAAGCGGCATGGAAGCGTTTGAATATCATAACAACGTGGACAATGGTGAAGAATTGCCTACAGACTACCAGACTTTTATACATCAGTCTAGGTATTCCAAGTGGATGCCAGAAGAAAAGAAAAGAGAGAACTGGAGTGAAACAGTACAACGCTACATAAGCAATGTGGTTGACGGTAAAGTATCCCCAGCAGAACAGCTAATGATAGAGGATGCTATACTAAAGCTAGAGGTAATGCCATCCATGAGAGCCATGATGACTGCAGGGCCAGCAGCAGACAGAGATAATACATGCATATACAACTGTAGTTACTTACCCGTAGATGACCCTAAGTCCTTTGATGAGGCTATGTTCATCCTTCTCTGTGGTACTGGTGTCGGGTTCAGTGTCGAGAGGCAATACATCAACAAGCTTCCTGAAATCCCTGTTCTCTATCATTCCGATACCACTATCATTGTTAAGGACAGTAAGGAGGGGTGGGCTAAGGCGTTTAGACAAGTGTTGGCACTCCTGTGGGCTGGTGAAATCCCTAAGTGGGACATGTCTCTTGTACGTCCAGCAGGTGCTAGGCTAAAGACATTTGGCGGTAGGGCTAGTGGCCCAGCGCCTTTGGTTGATCTATTTAGATTTACTACACAGACATTTAAAAATGCTGAAGGGCGTAAGCTTAGTGCTCTAGAGTGCCACGATATTATGTGCTTTGTAGGACAGATAGTTGTGTCTGGTGGTGTAAGACGCAGTGCTATGATCTCTTTGTCTAACCTCAGTGATGATCGTATGCGTCACGCTAAGTCAGGCCAGTGGTGGGAGACAGCAGGACATCGTGCTCTAGCTAATAACTCTGTGTGCTACACGGAGAAGCCAGATATGGAATCATTCTTACGTGAGTGGACATCTCTGGTAGAAAGTAAGTCAGGAGAAAGAGGGATATTTAATCGTGAAGCATCTAAGGAACAAGCTGCAAAAAACGGTAGGCGTGACAGTGAGTGGGAGTTTGGTACTAACCCATGCAGTGAAATCATACTTAGGCCATATCAGTTCTGTAATCTTACTGAGGTTGTGGTTAGGGCTACGGACTCTATTGACGATCTTGAAAGGAAAGTCAGAGTTGCAACTATACTTGGGACAATTCAATCAACCTACACAAAGTTTCCATATCTGCGAAAGGTGTGGCAGCGAAATACAGAAGAGGAGCGTCTGTTGGGTGTGTCACTCACAGGGATAATGGATAACCCATTAATGACTACAAAGAACAAAGGTCTAGAAAAAACATTGGAGTACTTAAAAGATGTCGCTGTTTCTACTAATACTGAACTTGCTAGCAATCTCAATATACCCACGGCTACTGCAATTAGCTGCGTTAAGCCATCGGGAACAATATCCCAGTTGGTTGACAGTGCGTCTGGTATTCACCCTCGCCACAGTTCATTTTATATCCGTACTGTACGTGCTGATACCAACGACCCTCTAACTAAGTTCATGGCTGATCAAGGTATACCTAACGAGCCGTGTGTAATGAAGCCTGATAGCACAGTAGTGTTCAGCTTCCCCATCAAGTCACCAGACAAAGCAGTCCTGAGAGATGATCTAACAGCCATAGAGCAGCTAGAAACTTGGCTCATATATCAGCGACACTGGTGTGAGCACAAGCCATCAGTGACGATTACAGTGCGTGACGATGAGTGGCTTGAGGTAGGTGCATTTGTGTACAAACACTTTGATGAGATGAGCGGTATATCTTTCTTACCTCACTCAGATCATACGTACCAGCAAGCACCCTATCAAGAAGTAGGCAGGTCAGACTACAATATGTTAGCATCAATTATGCCAACTAGTATTGATTGGTCTAGACTATCTGACTATGAAGAAGACGATAACACAGCATCTATGCAAACACTAGCGTGTAGTGGCGATAGCTGTGAAATAGTAGACTTAACATAAAGGAGAAATAAGATGGTTGAGTTTTTTGTAGTATCTATAATCGCCGTTGGCGTAGTAACAGAGGCAGTCTTTCCTGCCATTAGTAGTGGCATTGATATGGCTACACCCTATGTTAATCAAGGCATAGATGCAGTAAAAGGTATCGTTAAATGAAGTGGATACTAGTCCTTATCTTTTTTAATGATGGACTACACTACGCACAAACACAGCCTTACTTATATGAGAACTACGATATATGTCAGGTTGCAGCAGATGAGGTAAAAGAAGTGTACGTAAAAAATATGCCACACAAAGATGCAGAAGTTATGGCATTCTGTGCAGCACTACCCCGGCGATAATGACCATAGAAAGTGAAGCAAAAGAGCACATGGAAAGAAAGCAAAGGCTTTTTTATGAGGGGCTATTGAGAAAGCTAGAGCCTATTAAGCAGCACATAAATGAACACTTGCCTAACAGCAAGAACAAAGAACGGGCTTTAGAAAGAGTAGATGATGTAGTTATGATAGCTAAATATACTGCAGAATTACATGGATTAAAGTAAGACTAATCTAGTTTAGCACTAGGTGGACACTGTTGGCTTTCATCCCACAAGACTATGTGGTAAGGCCAGTAGTGATACCTAGTGCTAATCTTTTTTGGGCATCTGTATTCACAGACTGTGTACATCGTAGCTATTGGAGCCATGCCAAAGAATATACCAGTTAGAGCACATATCACAAGCCAGTTTTGATTTTGAGGTTAAGATGATTTATAATAGATTCATATGTCTGCAACTCTCTATAGTTAAAATCTTTTAGCTCTGCATCTACGCCTCTTTCTTTCATCATACGTAAGGCTTTCTTTTGTTGTTCTTTTGTTCCCTTATTAGATGCATCATATCTTTTTTGTTCTAAAAAACCTTCACTTGTAGCTATTTTAAAATTATCTCTTACGTGTTTTCTAGCTCTCTTTAATTCTTCTTTTACCCTACCTCTCTTGTGTGCTAAATCGCCCTCTCTAAAGTTTTTACTCTTTAGCAATCGTGTCATTCTTCTTTCTAATACAGGGGCTAATGTCTCATTAAATATTCTATCGTACATAGGTATTTGTGATCTTTGATCTGCTTTCCATGTTTGTAGTTCTGATAGAGTATAGGCTTTTTCTGTAGCAGTCTTGCCTCTCTTAATATTCAAACCTAGTATACGAGCTAGTGGGTTAGCGTCATAAATATCACCTTCCCTTGTAGCTACACGCAAGTTCTCGCCTGTCAGTGCCTCAGACTCTCCTATCAAAACTTCTAATATATTGTCAAAGTATTTAGATGCAGACTGCGTAAACTTATTTACTCCCTCTGCCTGTCTCACATCTTTAGCTATATCGTTACCAGCAAGATACCCTACAGACCTGTTTACTGCATCAAGTGGACGTGTAGCACCTGCAGCTATATTGCCTAAAGACTTATACAAAGCATCTAATGTTTTACCTCTGTCGCTACCGTCACCAGTAAAATAATCAAACACATTAAATAGATCATTACCAAACTGTGCATCTCTAGCTACCTGCCCTATGGCTAACTGATTTAATACTTCTTCTCGTAGCTCTGGTGGTACGGACTCTCCTTTTCTACGTAAGTTAGCGGCTCTACCTATTGCTAAGAACAAAGAAAACGGAAACACATTTCTTACATCTACGATAGTCCCACTCATTTCTATTTCATTAACAGCCAAACCTTTTTTCTGTCTCTCATCATCCATTTGCATTGCCATTACTAGCGCAGTAGTTCCTACCATAGAACGTGCCATAGCTTCATTAGCTTTTATGTCTTTGCCACTTGCCTTATATATCCTTGATGCTGCAGGTAACAAGCTAGCTGGCCCCCATTGATATGCAGTAGCCACAACATTATTCATAAATCTACCAAAGGGTATAACAGTACCAAGCAAAGGTGTGTTAGATGCTTGCTCTACAAACTTAGCTGCAAAACCTAGCATCTGATCATCCGTGGTGTAGTCTTTAGAGAACACTGATCGTAACGTAGTATCTACTGCACCACCTATTACATCATCATCTATCTTAGCCATATCACCTGACTCTAACACACTAGCTAAAGTTATATTTGGGTTGTCCTTACCGTGCTTTAATCTAATATATTTATCTAGCTCAGTCATAAACATTTGTGACTTAGTAAATACATCCTGCACACGTACTCCTGTTATCATCATGGCGGCATCAGCAAATATTTCAGTCTTCTCTAGTAATGGACTATCTATATCCATGTTATATCTTTTGGCTGTTCTTTCTATGCCCCCACCTATAGTTTCAAATAACAAACCTTTTACCTGCTTGTTGTTATCTATTGTTGTCATCAAGTCCATAAAACTTTCATACGTAGACATAGGATCAAGAAAGTTTTTCATCTTTTGTGCTTGTAAATCTTTATACACACGAGCCTGTCTAAACAATTCTTTACTAAGATTCTTGTCACCTTTAGTTGCAGATGCTACACCAGCTACACCTAACATACCAGTGCTAAAGAGATCAGCTACACCTTGCCCACCATAAAACTGTGCAAAGCCAGCTACGTTAGCTGCAGTTGTAGCTGGAGATGAAACTAAAAGACGCTTCCATATGTTTTGCATATACGCTCCGTACTGTGCTTTTTTTCTTTTCTTACCAAACTCTTCTGCTAACTTATCCTGTACCTCTTTAGAGTTTATAGTTTCAACTAATAACTCATTGCCAGATACAACACCTCCATCTACAGCCCTACGAACACTAGCCATAACACTCAGTGTACTACCTGCACCACTAACTGTAGCAGCTATAACATCTCCTAGTTCCACAGGTAAGCTGTGCAACGTGCCTAGTTCTATGTTAGTGTGTTTTCTAAATAACTGTGATATATCTTTTAAATCATCAGGGTCCATGTAGTGCAATAAGTTTGTCATGATATCTGATACTTTTGTAGTCTTAGAAAATTTAATACCGTTGTCTTTAAATATCTTGGCTAACCCACCTACTTCTACTGGTCCTTTTATACCTAAAGCCTCTTTGCCATCAGGTGTGTAGCCTAACATAATTTTACTTAACAAACTTTCTGGCATTATTTGATTACCGTCTGAACCTTCAAAGGTTGCTTTACCAGTTTGTACTTTTGTGTTCCAATCTCGTATATCTTTCTTCATTTGATCTGCAGCTTGTTTAATTGATTTTTGCTTTAAAATAGGTGCAGCTACTGCCTCTCTAGCTAATTTGTTTACTAGGGTCTGTTGCTTTTTTATTTGTGCCTTTGGTGCTTTAGCTTTTTTAAGTTTACGTAATGCTTCTTTCTCTGCTTTAAATCTTTTTAGTGGAAACTCCTCTGCTCTGCTTGCAGCCTTTGCATTATCCATAGCCTCAGACAAACCAGACATACCATCAAACTTACCGAATGTGTAATGCAACCCACCCCCTATACCACCCAACGCTAACGACATGGCAGTTTGTGCAGCACTAAACTTGTCCTGTGCTCCTATGTCATGGTATATATCTTGTGTGGCTACATCCTGTACACCAGACAAAAGAGCATCAATTGCTGTAGTTTGTATGACAGCCTTTTTAGCAGCCTTACCTTTTAGCTCTCCTGTCTCTTCTCTTATAGCTCTTTGTGCGGCCTGTAGCCTAACTTTAGCTCTAGCTTTCTTTGCTGCAGCGTTAGATGCTCTCTTCATAGATGCCTTAGTGTAGCTACTACCTGCTAACTTAGCAGTCATGGCATCTGCAGCCTCTTCTCCTGCCTTTTTAGCTGCCTCTTTAGTAGCTCCACTAGCAGACGCTCTCCTAGCTGCAGCAGCTACAGAGGCTTGTATAGCTTTCTTACTAGCCTCACCTACGCCCAGCGCACTTGCTTTACCCAAGCCGCCTGTAGCTAGACCTATATAGTTTGTAGGGTCACTTGCTATAGATAATATATAATCTTTTACACCGTCCACTGCACCAAACAAACCATCATTGACAAACACGTTACCTAAACTATCGTACAACTCATATGCTTCTTTAGCTACATTCTTAGTTTTATCGTCTGCTTTACTAATAAATCTAGCCTCTCCTGCAGTAGCAACTATGTTAGTGTTAAACCTACGCATACTGTCAACAAAGTCTTCGACTACAGTTTCTTTGTCGGCATCCATGTAGTCAGCGCCCTTCTTGCTAATCATGTATTCACGTATCTTGTTTAACCTGTCTCTTCTGTACAGGTCATCCTTCTTTAACTTCTCTCCTTTACGAGTGTCAGATTCAAACATATCGTTGAACTCAGTGTCAGCCGTAGACATAGCTACAGAAGTACTAGGTTCTACTTTTCCCTTCTTCCCATATAACTTATCAAATTCTTCTAAGGTCATTTAGAGTAATCCTTGTATCTGCTTTGCTCTGTCGGCTCTTTTATTTACCAAGTTATTATATGCGCTGGGATTGGTCTTTCTTTTTACATACGCCCTCGGTCTTAGGTATCCTGCCATGACTATCTTAACTGCTTCTTCTAAATCATTTGTTCTTTTTAATTTTTTTATCATGTTTTTACCCATGTTCTCTAAAGTTCCCGGCATCCTTTCAGATAATTCTTTCTTTAAGTATCCGTAGTTAGCATCATATGATGAGGTAGAGAGATTATTGTTAATCGCAAACTCTTCAAACTTAGTTCTTCTATTATTCTTGCTTGATGTGTCAGTCCATTGCACATAACCTAAACCACCTTTGTGTCCCTTCTTCTTTCGTTCACCAGACAAGACCTCTTGCATAGTTTGAAAGTTAGTAGACTCATATGCTAAATTACCTGCTAAAGCAACAGCTTGTACTTTATTTAAATCAAAGTCTCTCATTAAGTCTGAAACTAATTTCTTAGATACATCCTCAAAGGAAGGTAGTTTTTCAGGAATAGGCTTTGATGCTGATGTTTGTTCGACACTTGGTGGCTCTATCTCAGCAGAGGTCTTCAGCTTTGAGGGTGAGGTTGAGTCAATACTTAGTGGCTCATCTTGAACAGGAGAGCCAAGAGCCTCTACGGTATTATCTGCTTTACCAAATGTCTTTTCTATAGTATTAACAATACTTTCTTCCATAGAGGGAACAGGCTTCTCAAGCTCACCTAAAGGTGTGCCGGGAAAATTTAACTTGCCTACCTGTTCGTTTATGGGAGTGCCGGGAAAGTTTAAATCTGCCATGTTATTTAACCCGGATCTGTCCGTTTGCTGGATTCCTAAAAACAGTCCCAGCAGGAAGACTATCGAAAATAGCTTGAGCTTCTTCGTTGGATAAACCCTCCTCAAAAATATATGGATTGTCTTTGTCATACTCTACCTTTTCTTCTTCAGGTGTACCCTCTCTCTCTTCTTGTTCTCTTCTTTCCTCGACCTTACGCATTACTTCTTTACGCCTATCTCCACGACCTTCAAAAAATGATTTTATTTTATCTATAGGTCTACCCTCTCTTTTTAAAGTGTATTCCTCATCTTCATCTTCTTTAGTGTCTACAAGAACGTCTTCATCTTCTTCTTCCTCCTCTAATGCTACATTACTAACATCTGGCGGTACATCATCAGGTGTTCTATTAGAAGGAAACGGAGATGCAACCACTGCGCCTTTAATGCTAGACAAACCTCCTTGTGAAACAATCTGCTGGAGCTTTCCTAATATTAAGTTGTCAGGTGTCACAATACCGTTCATTTTAATAGATATAACATCTCCTTTACTTACTACCGCTTCATAGTCATCTATGCCACCTTTATTATTCTTTGCAGTAAACTTTATGCGTTGTCCTACATCTCTACTCTCTTTAGGAGCACTTTCTAATAGTTTATTTGCAATAGTTCTCTCCAGTTCTTGATCAGCCATAGCATTAAACTTTAATGCTTCTATCTGATTATCACCTAGCCCCCCTACACTCTTCAATATAGGCTCCATCTTCTCTACGTACAAAGGATTATCTGATGCTAAAGCTTCAACAATCGTAATAGTCTTACTTCTTCTCTCTTGCTGTTGTAGAGCTAGAGATATCTGCTCTGGGGTCATTAACTTGCCCTTTACAACATAGTTTTTTGCCCTATTCTCATCTGCTAATATTTCTTCTGCTTCATTAATAAACTCAAGGGCCTTTGCCCTCTCACTAATATTATCGTCTATCCTACCTATCTCTATTTGTAATTGATTTAATGCAGTTCTTACATCAACAGCTTTGGTAGGAGCAAACGAGAAGTATGTACCCGGCGCGACACTTTCGTATGCTTCCTGTTTAGATATCTCATTTATATCCATAACAGAATAGCCATCAAAGTATGCATCTTCATCAAGCCTAGCTCTTACTGCATCGTCTAAGTCTAAGCCAAGTAATGAACCAAACACACCACGTTTTTTATCTTTAGTGCTACCCAAAGAGGGCTTAGTTAGCGCCGTGTTCATTTCGTAGAACTCCATAGCATCAACTTCCCCATACTTAAAGTCTTTATCCATATCTATTAAGGCTTCTACTTCAAACTCATCAAACTTTTGTCCGGGTTTAAAGTTACGCCTCGCTGCTTCTTCTTGAACAGCAGTGGATAAATCAAACAAACCTTTTGGTCCAGAGGCTATACCTGCATTAATGTACCTATCATCTACACCATACGCTCTTAACCTAGCTATTTCAGACTTAGCTAAGTTACCTAGCTGTGCAAGTTTACTTATCTTACTCTTAGATGCTTCAGCATTTTCTTTTAACTCTCTTTTATACTCTCGTGCTTCTGCAACTCTTGTATTAATCTGACGTGCTTGATCCTCCATAAATCCTGCAGCAAATGCTTTATAATTAAACGCCATAATACTTTACCCTCTAGCCATTAGGCCCATCTCTTGTGGAGCCTGTTCTTGTTCTTGTAATTCTTCTGGTTCTGCACCCTCTTCAGGTGAGTCCATTACCTTGTCTATCTCTACAACTTCAGGTGGTGGCATCTCTTGTGTAGCATCAGCAGCCCCTTCACGGCCTACATCCTGTGACAGAAAATCTGATATCTCACCTAGTAGCTCTGTGCCAGCATCTTCAGTACCCTCTTCTTGAGCTTTACTTAGCTCGCCTATCAAGACTAGCTGCATACGATCTCTTTCTTTTTGATCTATCTGAGCTTGAGGGTCTTTGTTTGTAAACTTGTAATCTATATCATTGTTGTCAGCTACAGCAGCTAAGAACTCCATGATTACAGGCTTTACTAGTATTGCTACATCAAGGCTATGTCTGCCTCGCATAACTTGTGACAGAGTTAGTGCCTCTGCTATAGGATTGATAGCTATGCCTGATACTAAAGAAGCCATCAGATCATCTATAATCTCCTCTTTAGCTAACCTAGTTATATAGAAACGTGTCGCTTCTTCTACCGTGTTTAACTCTGATGGACGCTCCCACGGTCTTTCACCGGGTGAGTGTGTGAGCAATGAGTTGCCCGGTATGGGTGCTCCAAACTGTGTTACTGCCATCTTATTTTTCCTACTTAGTAAACCCAGCGCCAAAGT
>CERA01030468.1_pt1 | contig 10399 bp, 15 predicted proteins | sample 530881 | NCBI WGS metagenome assembly CERA01 (sample SAMEA2621061, study PRJEB7988) | marine metagenome | biome: marine biome (ENVO:00000447); feature: deep chlorophyll maximum layer (ENVO:xxxxxxxx); material: "saline water (ENVO:00002010), including plankton (ENVO:xxxxxxxx)" | depth 50 m
AACTATTTTTTCCACGGCTCTTGCCGCAATTTCTTCTGGGGAAAAACCCCTATTTTTAGTAGTGTGTACGCTTACATTACTTATATCTGCTTTTACTTCTACGTTAAACATCAACTAACCTTAATTTTTTTTTGTCCAGTTCTATAAGCATCTGTTCTATCGTATCCATCACCTTCTAATTTTAATAGACCCATAGCAATTTGAAACTGTTCATTATAATTTTGTATTATGTCTGGTTCACCTTTCATAAATATATAAGCTTCAACTAAAGCTCCATATAATAATGCGTTTTCAGCATTAGTTCCTAACCAACTTGTCCCATCACCACTTGCTGTTATAGATGTTGGTTCATAAAAATAATGCAATTCACTTGTAAAACTAGCATTAGGTGTCGGTCCTAAAATAAATGTATTATTATCAAATAAAGCATAATATTTAGGTACACCTGTAGTCGCAGGAGCTGGGTATAGCTCTCTTATATAATTTACATCCTTATTAACTAAATATTCATGTGAACTGCTATTTACTAATGCCAAAGAATAAGGTCTTAAAAAATCACTTGGTGTTGATAAATATTGATTACCGCTAGTTATTGAGCCTGTTACATTTTTCCTAAATACTGGTAACTCTACACTTCTTAGTATTTTTTCTTCTGCACTAGTAATAAATATAGCAATATTGTTATTAAAGGTTGTTTCAGTATTTTCTGTATAATCTTTAATTGCCTGAGTTAAAGTTGTATATGTCCATGCCATTAGCTTGTACTCACTTTTACATTACCAATTTTGCCTTTTATATCAAGACCTACAGTTTTACTACCTAAAGCACTATTACCTCCTCCTACAGGATCAAAAGCAAAAAACTTTCTGCTTTCACCTTGTGCTGTATCTGGTCTTGCATTTCTCAAAGCTTGAGGATCTAAAGTTCTAATTCTACCTAATTGTAATTGTGGTTGATCTTCATCAATCATATCTCTGCCAATCATTTTTCCTGTAGGTCTATTATTTTCTATTTGATTTACTAAATCTTTTAATGGATATCTAAATCCAGTTCTATCGCAAAAACCAAAAGCAAACTTACCCTTAGCATAACTAGCCATTAAGAATATCCTCCGGGAATCATATATAATGATGCTTTTTCTCTATCTGAATCTGAAGCTAAACTCCATTGCTCTTCATATATTTGCTTTAACAAAGGTGCTCTTTCAGTTGCTTCAGGTTTTTTTAGACTAATATAGTAAGCTAACCCAGCAGTCAAACATGGCAAAAACCTTACAGGTACATCAGTATTATTTGAGCCTACTGAGCCTGTATCTTCTATTCTTTGCATATAATAGTAAACCAATGTATATGTCTGAGCATCATCAGGAACGGGCCATAAATTTATAGATATTGCACTAGGATCTCTTTCTACCCAATATTGTAAAGGTTTACTAGATTCTAACTTATTACTTAAATGAGAAAACTGACTAATAGATATTCTAGTCAACATTTGATCTGTTTGTTTTGAAGTATTGCCTGCATCAACTCTTACAAATGCTTCAATAATATCTAGCTCATCTCCAGATAAAGTATATCTTGAAGTGCCAGATGTAAGTGCTTGAGTACCCTCTTGTATTGTCCAAAGATTAAGACCACGATTTTGCCACTCTAAAAACATCAAGTCTAAACTTCTTCTTGCTGTTCTATAGTCGTAACCTGATCTAGCCTCTAAACCTGCTCGTTCAAATGCTTCTTCAACAATGTCACTCAAGTCTAAGTTGAAGTTATATGTTCCACTTGTAGCCATTATTTACTTCTTAGTAGATTTTTTCTTAGAAACTTTCTTAGCTACTTTCTTAGGTTGCAATACTTTTAAAGCAGATTCTGCTTCTTTTTTGTTGTAAGGTCCTACATCTACAACTTCATCATCTGCATTTGCGATCTGATATATCGTATTGCCTGTAAGTAAACTAACTCCATTTTCTATAACTTTATATTTATTAGCCATAGTTGCTCCAGTTATTTCATTTTAGGCATTTTTTCTTTAGATCCTATTTTAGAACCTAATTCTTTTGCTATCATTTTTTCCATTTTATCTCTAGACATCTTTAATTTTTTAAATTCATCGCTTCGCATAGATTTAATCATTTCAGCTTTGTCTTTATCAAGCATACCACCATCAGCAAATTTTTTCATGACTCTATCTTGCTCAGGAATAACACCGCCACCTTTATATTCGATGACACCACCATCTCTATATTTCATAAGACCGCCATTCTTCTTACCCATCATGTCCATTTTTTTCTTTGCTTTTTGAAACTCACTCATACCTTTTTTATCGTATGAAAATTCTTTTCCCATTAAATTTGGCATTTTAGCCTCCTATTAATTTTAATATTGGTTTATTTTGTTTTTCTTGATCTTTTACAAATTCAGAACTCATAGAGTTACCTAATTCAGTTATATCTTTTGGTTCTAAATTCATAAACACATCAACGCTTATTTTGTTTGAAATAGATATAGATTCTCCAATAACTTCAAATATAATATTTTTATCTTTTTCATCATAAGATAAAGAAATTGGAGAACCCTTTATTGGATCAGTTAGTAAAAATAAACAACCTACTATTTTAGTTTCTATTCTTTTTATTAACTCTTTTGAATCAGCATTCATACTAAGCATGAAATATTGTAAGAGTTAAAAATGTAGAAACAGTATATTGAATATATATACCACTATCGAATAATACACCATCAGAAGGCACTGTAATGTTTCTAGTAGCTGTAGCTGAAGCAACTGAGCTTATCTTCATAATACTTGAGCCAGTAGGGGATGTATTAAGTAAATCTACTGTCCCTGCTGTCGCTGTACTCGTGTAATAAGCACCTCTAAGTCTAGATCTTCCTGCAAAAATAACATCTGAAGCAGAGGCATTTATGCCAGCAGATACATTACCTGCTGGATTACCTACTGCTGTAATGCTTGTTATTGTTAGAAAATATTTACTTCCAGTTGCTGTGCCAGCATTAGCACCAGTGATTGTTTCTGTTTGAGCATCTCCATTTACATCAGTTCCAACTACTGTAAAAGAAATACCAGAATCGTCACCAGCAGATAGAATAGTTACAATTCTACCATGACTAAGAGTAACAGAACCGCTATCAGCTAATGCACCACCTATAGTAAGTGCTGCGTTATTTCCAACTGAGGCAGCTGTGCTTATACCATCAGCATCTAGAGCTACAGTGTCTGCTGTAATGGTTGTAGCTTTTATATCTGAGCTAGTTCCCATAATTTACTCCTATTACGCTATTTGAACGTATTCTATTATAAATGTAAATGAACCAGCAGTTGTAGCATCTACTGTATTAGTAATATTGCAGAAAATAGTTCTTGCAGCAGAAGTATACTGTACTGAAGCTGGAGCTGTTGTTCCATCTTGAGTTTGTAGAACTAAACTGGTCACAGTTACATTATGCTCGACAACAGTTGTACCACCATCAAGTATTTCATCAGTCTGAGCTGCTACTATTTGTGCACCAGAACTACTTGTTCCCACTTCGTAACCAATATCTCCTGTTCCTATTACTGGAGCAGTATCACAGAATATTTTAATATCTGTAATAATTGTATTAGCTGGTTGTGTGAATTCACCTATAGCTGGACTATCTCCTGCTGTAGTATTTACTGTTACACCTGTTGCAAAACCAACATGTTTTACATATTTATTTGTAACAATACCAGTTGAAGCAATATCTACTACATCAGTTATAGCTCCTGTACTGGAATTTTCTGAAATGACTTTGAAGCCATTTTTTGACCGAACTGGTCCGTTAAAAGTTGTGTTAGCCATTTGATTCTCCTGTCTTGGCAATTGTCTACTACATCATATAGTAGTCAGGATTAATAAAAAAGGGGGAATTACTTCCCCCCTCATGAGTCAGCTTATGACGATCCGGGGGAACCGAATAAACCTAGTGGATCTGATACTCCGAATGAGTAACGCTCTCTCGCTTTGTAGCGAACATTACCTGTATCAAAGTCTCCATCCATACTTGTATCTAATGGTGTACGCTCAAAGTGCTTTAGACCATTAGGAATGTCAGTAGTAAGGAACCACGCATTAGTATCTGTTAAGTAGTGGTTTACTGAATATCCTTCAGGAATAGTACCATTTGCGCGAATCGCATTAAGATCGTTGTCAGCAGTTGCTGTACGACCTTCTGTCTCTAGGACACGAGTTGCAACAAACATTAGATTAGGTGGAACGATAAGTCTACGAGGTCTAGCTGCAATTAGTAGTCCTCTCTCATCAGTCCATCCTGCTATTTGAATAACAGCTGCTTCTAGTGAAGTCTCATTAAGATCAGCACCAGTTGCAGGTCTATTACCATTTTTTCCACCACTTACTAATGGGTGTCCATCACCACCAGTTACTCCATCACCAGAAGTTGTAAACAAGTTTACACCATCACCAGTTTGGAAACTGTTAGAAAATCCATTGTTAAGTGGGTTAGCGGCTTTAACCTGTTTAGTATAAGCCATTGCACGAGCTAGAGCTTTAGTATATCGCGCTGACAAAGAGTCATATAGATTATCTTCCATAGCCTCTTCTGTAATTGCGAATCCCATTGCAATAGTTTCGTGATTGTATCTTGCTGTAAAAGCTTCTTGCGCTGAATCATAACTGATTGCATTGCCTTCATCTTTAACAGGAGCTGCAGCAAATCCACTGAGCTTTACTTCTTCCTCGAATGAACGATCAGAAGCTTCAGTTTCATAGATGGCTGTGTGCTCATCTTCGTATTTTTCATACTCCAAACCAAACAAGGCATTAAGCCCCGGTAGGAGTTCTTTAAGCATTTGCGCTCTTGAAATAGCCATAGTTTAAATCCTCCTATACGCCAGTGGTATTGACGAGTTGATGACCAACATTGACTTTATATATAGCGTCTGTAAAAGCATCACCTATAGATGAAGTCGGTCCGTCAACGAAATCGACAATTCTAAGTGGCAAAGTATTAGTGGTTGCGACTGTTGAAGCATCACAAGCATTTTTACTTTTGCCGATTGAAGTAGATCCAGCAGTTTGCACAACTGCAAAGTTAGCACCAAGTGCTGTCTGTGCGATTGTAGCATCACCTTGCATCATAAATGTTGCATTTGGATCGGTTAAGACATAAGCAACCGCATCTGAAGCCACTGTACTAGCGGGCCAGTGTTGATTGAATGTCATTTGATTTGTATTAGGATCAGTGTACTTGCATCCTAAAAATATACCTATGCATGTTAGAGAGGTAGTACCTGCATCTTTTTCGACTGTACCTGCTGACACCATTTTCACAAAATCACCATGAAAAATAGATGTAGCATAGCCTGATGCAACTTTAATCTGCGTTGTTTTTCCAGTAAAAGAACCACTAGCAGAAAGAGTACCAACTGGTCTAGCACCATAAGGAGCTGCTGTTGTAGCCATGTTATCTTCCTCTAATAATAGTTTAAGTTCTTACGAACCGCCACGACCAAAAGTAGTCCGAGATTTACGATCAGGGCGCAATACAGGCATCCGTGGATCATTTTCTCTCATGTACTGATGATCAACACTCTCCATCTGTTGCTGTGCTTTATTCTCATAATGAGCTTGTCTTTGCACAGCCATTTCTTCTGGAGCTTTACATAATAACAATCCACCTACTTCGACACATCCGGGGAACTTAGATTCGTGATCAGAAATCACAGAAAGTTCAGGATGATCCTCAGCTTTCACTGCTTCCCAGCCTTCTCTAAATCTCATAGAAACATTAGTATTGTCAGCTTTGCCAACCATACTTGTTCTAATCCATCTAAATGCCCAACCTTTTTGTGGTGTTGGATCTGGTAACAATGGAGGAGGTGTCCAAGTTTCAGGTCTTGTTGTTTCGCTTCTTGTTTCCAAGTCGCGTGAGTTGCGCTCGTCTTTTTGGTTTTGTTTAATATCAGCCACGTCTTTTCTCCTTAGCAATTTGTTTGGCATAGTCTAAAGGGGTAATTCCCAATCTTTTAGCGAGTTTTAATTGAGTCTGTGTAAGCTGTATTTTGCGCGGATTTTTGCCATCTCTTTGTGCTGAGGCTACTACCGTGTTAGTTCTTTTTTTATTGCTTTGTGGTTGCGCAGTGTTTTCTATGTTTTGTGCATTAAAAACTTGCGGAAAAGTTTGACTTAACTCAGAGTTAATTGTTTCAAAATAAACATTATCTGCTGAAGTTATGCCTTTATTTTTTAAATCTTCATGAATACCAAGAGTAAATCCAGTAATCTTTTCATAACCGGGACTACCGAACCATACATTCTTTGCCATCCAATCTTTAGTTTTTTGATCAACATTAGGTGGTTGCTGATCAAAAGACTGAGCTGGCTCAACTTTTTGTGGTTGAGGTTGATAATTATTTAAATATGTTTTGTCAGTCTGTGCTCTAGTTAATTGCTCTTGTGCTTTTACTAATGCTTCAGAATCGCCTTCATCATAAGCTTTTTTGTAAGCTTGTTTAGCTGCTTCTATTTCAGCATCAGCTTTAGTAGACACACTTTTAATTAAAGCTTCTTCACTGCGATTAACAATATCTGATAACTTAGCGTTTTCTTCTTGAATTTTTTTGGCATATTGAACAGCTTCGTCACGAATTCTTTCGTTTTCTTCTTTAGCTCTTCTTTGCTCATGATATTCGTATTTCAAACGATTAATACGTTTTTTAACACGATCATCTACACCATCAATTTCTTCATTAATATCAAAATTATCATCATCAGTAGCTTGTCTAGCAGGTCTTTGATCTTCTTCTGGTCGATCATCAACTATTTCTAGATCAATATCGCTATCGACTTTCATTACATCTGCTTCATCAGGCAGAATTTGTGCTTCTTGATTATCCACGAGTAATTCCTCTCGGATCATCTACCACAGCTTCAACAGTATCGTCATTGATAAGTCTAAACTCTTTTCCATGAATTTTAAATCTAGTGCCACTGTAAGCTCTCATGATTATAAAATCACCTTCCTTACACCAAGCACCATCAGGGAATCTTTGTTTATCTTTATAGCAGTCAGGACCCATATCTAGAACAAAACCAACAATAGAAGATACATGTTCATTTTCTAATGTTTGTGATGCTTTTAATATTCCACCATCTGTTTTTTCTTCAACATCTGGTAATCCTATTAAAATTCTGTAACCAGTAGGAACTGGTAACTGTAGTCCTTTCTTGCTTTGTTTTATATCAGTAGCTTCTGCTAATGCCATTTCTGATGTCCTCATTGCACCACTTAAAAGGAGAAGTGGAGAACTCCTTGCACCCTTCGGGCGAAATCAATCTTCTATCAAAACTTGATTCATTATTTCTTCAATATCTCGTTTTGCTAGTTTTATACCTTCGAGCTTTCCTCTATTAAGGTTGTATTCTTCAAAGTTTTTTATAGAACCTGATAAAATACTTTCTTGTAATAAATCTTCTGTCTCGTTTAAACGTGAGATTAACAAATCAGCGAATCTTGTGTCAACCATTATTATCACCTTTTAATAATTGATCTGCAATTCTACTTCCAATCTCTGCGCCTTTTGTCTCTTGATCTGCTGAAATTTTTTGCTCTTTTACATTTAAGTCAGCTTGTCTTTCAGCAATCTTAGCACCAATTTTAGCACCTTCTATTCTTTCATTAGTTTCAATTTTTAATCTTTCTAACTCATTTCTCATTTCTTCTTTTTTAGCATCAAGCAATAATTTAGCTTGATCAGTTTGAGCTTTAGATTGTGCTTTTTGTTTCTCTATTTCTATTTCTTCTCTTTGCATTTGAACTACAGGATCTTGCATAGCTTGTTCATTCATTTGTTGTTGTTGTTCTTGTTGTTGTTTACCAAGTAATTGTTCAGATGCTTCAGCTATCAATGCTGATAATCTATTTTCTATTTCTGGAGGTAACTCCATACCTATTGGAGGTAACTCTATTCCTAACTCTTGTTCTATTTCTTTGCGATACTTAAATGCTAAGTGTTCTGTTATATGTGCTTGGAACGCTCCTTGTATTAATTGTGCCATTGGTGAAGCTTCCATCATTTGTATCATTTCAGGATCTTGCATTATTGTCATATGCGCTTTGATATGAGCATCATGATCTTGATACTCGAATGCTTTAACAGGTTTACCATTTAGAATATCCATATTTTCTTGAACTGGATCTTTAGGTTTAATCTCATCAGTCATTGGAACTATTTGCTCTACATCACTTATACCTAACACTTCTAACATTTGCCTATGTAAAGTAGGCATATTATATAGTTGTGGTGCTTGTGCAGAAAGTTGTAATGCTGATTGATATTGCATTATTCTTTGCCCCATAGTAGCAGCATTTGGATTAGAAACTGGTATTACATCTACTCTTTCATCAAAATCTTTTTCTAAACTACTCTTTTCATCATCATCTAATTCATATGGATATGATGTAGGACCGAAGTCTTTAATTACATTTACTAATATAGCTAATTCTTTTTTCATAGAAGCATGCAATCTAGATTGTATAGCAGACATAACCTTCATATTCTTTTCTAAAATAGCCAAAGTAGTTCCTACTGGTGCTTGTGAGTTCATATCAGAAGCTTTTACATCAGTAATAGCAGCAAACCTTCTACCTTCTTCAACTATATTGCCTAATAACTGAAATAATGTAGGCGATGGCTCTTTGTGTGGTAAAAATGAGATATTTTCTCTAATAGTTCCACCCGGAACGTCTACATCTCTAAATTCACCGGGCATAATAGGTGTATCATCACCTTTTACTCTCATGCCTCTAGTTTTTAAACCACCGGGTAAGTTAGCAAGTGTACCTGCATCAACTAATTGCCTAAGCAAGCTTGTTGCAGACTTAACTAAGCCACCAATTAGGTGTATCAAACCTAAACCATAGAATCCTAAACCGGGTAAATACTCATAATGAACAAAATGATCTCTTCTCATATGCTCTTCATCATCTTCAAACCAATTTCTTCTTATAGAAAGGATTGCTGAGGTATCTCTATCTACAGTAACCACATAAGGCAATGCAATACCTGTAGCTTCTCCATCTTTTTCATCTTCAAAGCCATCTAAGTCTAGTTCTACATGCATTTCTAACAAAGTATGTATAGAATCGCCTGATAAATATGTCCCACCTGAGCTAGATTTAGAAATTTTGTCTCCAGTTAGGTCTCCATACTTTTCTCTTACATCATCTAAGTCTAAATCATAACTAATTAATTCAATATCACGATAAAAACCATTGACTTGTAGTTTCCTAATCTCATTTTTACTTTTTCTCATTACATGAGTGAGTCTTGTTACTGATGTTATGTCTGATGCACCATTAAAAACTACCATATCTTCTGATGGAATAAACATTGCACAAGGTCTTTGCATTGCTTGATCATAATAAATCTTTTTGAATGCACTACCAGCTAAAGGAAGAGAAAATAAAAGCCTTTCCATCTCGCTTCTATACTCTGTCATGCGATCAGTAAGCAGATAATTCATGTAATCTTGAATTCTATGTGATTGTTTTTCTTTTTCTGGAGTAATTTTGCCTACAATTTTAGTTTTTGCAGGTCCTGATGCTGGAAATATTTCTGTAATTGCTTGAGATTGAAATCTTACTACAGCTTCAGACAGTAAAGGATGATGAACACCGCAAGCTCCGGGCCATGGTGTTGTTCTATCTTCAGCTTTTAGACCAAGTTGCTCTAAACCTTTCATGTAAGACTTTTCCCAATCCTTACGAGAAGATTTATCACTTTCATATGCACTAACTAACTCAGTACCTAATGCAGATAAAACATCTTCATCTACAAAATCAGCTAAATTTGAACCAAACTCTAACTCTTCATTCATAGAATCTGGATCAAAATCAATTAACAATCCACCATCTTCTGTTTCAATAGCAACTGAATCTGGATTTTCAATGCTTATTTCTACTGTTTCTTCATTGTCCTTCATGCGTTGTTGCATGTCTGACATTTCTAAACCTGTAAGTGCTTTATCGACAGCCATATATTTTCCTATAGAATATTATAGTTTAAACAACTTAATAATAGTTAGCAATAACTGGTACATCACTACCCATTTCTTCATCATGGTCAAGTGAAATAAACCCACCCTGCCTAAACCTTAACAAAGCTTGTGTAGATGAGTCTACCAAATCATCATGATCTCCAACAGGAAAAGCTGCAAATTGTTCTACAACTTCTTCTGCCCATCTTGTTTGAGGACACCATACTACACCTGATGCAAAAAAATCAGAAACAGCATTAACTCTTGATATTTTATCATTGCCACGAGTCGGAGTGTACTCAGTTACTAAAATACCTGCTCTCCTTAGCTCTTGTACTAATGGAGCACCAGCTGCTTTTGCTTCTA
>CERA01028902.1_pt1 | contig 10395 bp, 16 predicted proteins | sample 530881 | NCBI WGS metagenome assembly CERA01 (sample SAMEA2621061, study PRJEB7988) | marine metagenome | biome: marine biome (ENVO:00000447); feature: deep chlorophyll maximum layer (ENVO:xxxxxxxx); material: "saline water (ENVO:00002010), including plankton (ENVO:xxxxxxxx)" | depth 50 m
GCAATTTTACCCAAACATACCCCTTCTACCCCTACCTTTGCGTTGCCACTTTTTTTAGTTGTAACATGTTACAAAAATAAATTGTGTTCACTTTCATTTACAAATACACGTTACAAAAATTTAACAAAAGAATATTTTAAAAAAAATTAGTTTTATGTATTTTCAAACTTCTTCTCTATCTGGAACACTTCTGGTTTTGGCGGACTTCGAGGTTTGATGCTTACGATAGTTTTCGACTTGGAAGGCTTACTCACAATTAATCCAAAAATAAAAGTCCAAAAGTAAAAAGATAAAGTTAGCATCAAATCATACGACATGACGCAAGTAAGTTTAATCGAATTATATTTTTTTCCCAAAATCCCTCCGCCTAAGCATCATTGGGAGGGGGGAAATAGTTAAGCGTTATTCCAAAAGTAAGAACATTCACTACAGTTCCACAATTTTACATCTGGCCTATTTGATACATATTTTCCTATCAGTCTCAAAGGAATGATTGACTTTTTACAATTAGGACAGTATTGCCTAATTGAAGCCATCGTTACCGTCTTCCACCGTCTTTTTCTTGTTCCATTAATCTTGCCATATATTCTTCGATAGTTGCTTCATCAATATTGCTTGAGCCGAAGGCTGCGAAGAACAATATAGATATTACCACTAAGAAGAAAAACCAAGCCATTACTTCTGCTGTTTCCATTCTTTTTCATCTCCTTTTTTTAATCGTGGGGCATTGCTTCTAAATAATTTTTTAATTGTATTAATAATTTTGTTATTTCTTGATACTCTTTTTCTTGTTTTGTGTCATATTGTTTATATTCGCTGCTGCTTTTATCTCTCGTAAAATATCCCTTCGTTGCCTGTGACGAACCAAAACTAATAATCTCTCCACCCAACTCACCAATTGCATTTATTGCATCTCTTTTACTTTTGATTTGTTTAACAATATCTTCTTTTTTAATTTCCTCATTACTAAATCCTGTTCCTGTAAAATTTTGCATTACCAATCAACCCCGATTTCAATTACGCTATCTTGCACTTGACTATAAGCCTTTACCATGTTTTCTTTACCATGCTTCCACAAATCATATACTAATTTAGTATCTTTTGCACAATAATCCATAACAGTGTCATATTCTCCAGATTTCCACAATGCTGGTGCTTGGACACTTTCTAAAGATTTTTTCTCTCCTAAATTATAGTGAACTAGATTTTCTAAATGGAATCTTTCTCCTTGAGTCTTATTCAAGATAGTGCTAGTATCAATATATCTTTTTTCTGTTAAGTATTTGTGAATGCAACCAATGTGTGTCGTTGGTGAATCTCTTAATACTGGTAAATCAAATCCACGAATGTTATGGCCCAATAAGAAACCACCTTTCTCAAAATGGTCATCTAAATCAAACTTTAATTGTCTAAGAGGAAATACCCCTTCTTTTTGAATATCATTTTCATCTGCGTAAGTTTTCATTGTTGTGCCATCATATGTGCAAACTGTAGAAACTACAAACATGTGAGTGTTGCCCCAACCACCTATTTCATTGGAAAGATTTTTTGTTTCCAAATCTAAGGCCATTACATTACTCAATTAATACCACCTACTACAAGACGCTATTTCATAAATCGAAAGCCAAGTAGTAGTGTTCATTGTTTATCGCTCCAAAGATTTAGTAGTTCTTTTTTCTTCTCATCTTCTTTGCCTTCTGGTTCTTCTGGCTCAACTGCTCTTTTCATATAAGCACATAATTTTACACCAGCAACAGGTAACAAGGAACACAATTCCCAACCATCTGCACCATGAGTATTCAAGACCTCTTGAATAATTTTTGGCCCCTTCTCTATATCAAATACTATGAAATCGTATTCCCAATTCATTCTTGTTTCCTCCATTTTATGTAGTAAGTACGTCCTACTTGTTTCTCCTCAAAGTATTCTGATACTTTATCTTTATTCCAATATCGCCATATTGTGACTGTTCCTTTACCCATTTGGGATGCAACCTTGTCTAAACATGTCTTTTTGTGGACAAATCCTTCTGAGTCCTTAGAGCATGAATCAAATGCCTCTTTGAAACATTTTAATCTAATAGATTGTTCCAATAATACATTTGCCCCATCTCCCCTTATACTATTTTGTAACCATTCTATCAAATAATCATAACATGGTTCTACAATTTTTCTTGCTTGATGCATATTTTTAGCAGTGACTATAAATTTACCTTGTGTTCTGTTAACTGATTCAATAGCACAAATCAAAGTAGAAAATATCATTTCATATTGTATTAGATTGATTTGGAATGACCTTGCAAGTTTTCTTATTTTAGGTGAGTGGTGAATAATTGCATTTTCCATTTGATTGTAAGATATTCTCAACACTTCCTTAGCATTAGGGTCAAAATTAAAAACTCTAGATTTAACCTTAACATCATTATATCTTTTTTCTACTTCTTCATAGATTCTAACCATAGCCTTTGCGAATCTCTCACAATCTGGGAAACCATCGAATTCTTCCCCTAACCCATCAATGAATGTATCTCTTTGTAAATAAAGCATGTCTTCATCTACTTCTCTAACATAAACTAATGCCCTTTGCAATGCACCACTGTTAAACAATATTTCTAAAAAATTGTTAGGAACATATGTCGTTGCGTACATTGAACGCTGACAATCACAAACTATTTCCTTGTCCCCTCCTGCCAATCTTTTACGAATGACATTAGAAGAACTTTCTAAACCATTCATGAATTTTTGAAGATATACTAACACGTTGTCATTGTTTGCTTTTTTCTTGAATATACCACTTGATTCAAATTCATCCCATTGTGCAAGACCGCTCCCTTCTAAACCACCTTGTATGAAAATTTGTCTGTTTATTCTTACGTCATTTGGGCCTAAGAAGTCGTTTGGTAAAGTGGGTACATCGTCAAACATTTGTGTCAAATCTTCATCAGATAGGTCTTCTAGTTCCATGTTGTTATTATCTAACCAATTCATTACTCTTTGTCTAAGGGTGTTGTCAAATGAACCATTAGTCCCGAAAGAACCTATCATTGCAGCATCAGTTGCTTCAACTATTTCAAACACATCGAATTTACTTGCTTCATCGTTATCTTCATTTTTAGTGTTAAGGTCTTCAAATACCATATCACAAACAGACTCTAACATTTTCCATATTGCGGTTTTACCAGTCCTTGCTGTTTGAAACCAAGCAAAATGAACTCTGGGGTCGATACGTTGTGCTTTTACTGGAATGGTATAGAAGTCTTTCAAAATTTGCCCAAGTATCATAAAGAAAGATATTGTAGCAGGAAATTCATTTTGAATAGAAAACTGACTTGCCGTTTCTACATAATCCTTTACCAACTTAGGTAATTCGTAATCTTGTCCTTCTGGCATGGGTATGTTTAAATTTGGAACCTCGTCCATAAAGTCTCTAAAGTCATCTTCAAATCCGTCAATCATTGTCTCACCTTTTCTTCTGAATTTAATATATTTAATAGTCTTTCGGCAGTTACTTTGCCTATGCCTTTGATTTTAAGAATATCCGAAACTTCGTTTTCCCCTATCTCCATAATACAACCAAAATGTTCTAACAACAATCTTGCTTTTGGCCTAGTAAGACCTTTTAACATTGCCAACATATCTACTCTGATGTCCTCTGTTGTTATCTTTTTAATTATTGTGGGTTCAATGACCGCTCTTTTATTTGGAGCCATTTTTATAATAGTCATTAATTCATCAATAACATTTACTTCGCTATCTTTCCAAATAACATCTACATCATAATCTAGCCTTATCCTACCAACTGCACCCATAAATTTTTGTTTTAACCAAATAGATTTTGAGCGGTAATCAGAACTACCTCCTGTACTGTGAGTCATGAATTTATCTACTGCTTCTAATACTGTCCCATGAATAACAACAAAATTTCTTTGATAGTTTCTATCCATGTTATCTATTTGATTCCAAATTCTTTTGTTTAATACAGACTGCAAAAAATCTTGAGAAGATTTTATTTCAAAACAGATGTCACCAAATACATAGTCGCCAACCTTTAATCTTTTTCTCTCAGTTAATATTCCCATCTTACCCGCTTTCTCTTGCACTACATTTGTAAAGGAAGATTTTTCTCTATCATCAATAATTAAAGCCACTAATCTTCCCTCCTAAATAAAGTGTGTTGTTTCGGTTTATGATAAATATATACTGGATTACTCCTAAGATATTTACTCAACCTAACCGATTGAGGTACATATAGAGTTCCCTTTCTAACAATGAGGTCTTCTATAATACCTTTCAAACTTCTTTCTTTCCCGTCTTTCATAATTTCATCTACCCAGTCTTGCCAATAAGACCTTCTTTTTCTCTCTATCCTTGGTGCTTTTTTCATTCTGGAAACCTCCAACATTTTCCGATACAGTAACCTTCTGGTATTAATATTTCAGAACAACTGGGCGCATTATAACCCTTCTTCACAATACCTGTTACATATTTTCTAGTAAGGGTTTCATTCCAATCTAGCCAAATATTTTGACCTAAACCCTCTATTGATTTTAATTCATTCATAATTTTTTCAATGACTACTGGTTGGTCTTCCATTGCTATTTTAGCAGTAGTTGACCCACCACCCAATATAGTTCTCCACCAAGATATAAGATATACTCTTGCAGCATGAGAGGGATTTTGAACCATAATTGCGTTATATAAACAAGGCAATACTGATAGTTTTCCCAACTTTCTCACTTCCGCAATTTCCTTCGGTGCTGCCGATAGTACTTGAACTTCTGGCCAATTAACTAATTTTTCACCATAAGTTTTTCTTGTGTGACTTTTAGATTTAGCCATGTCCATTGTGAATTTTTCTAACTGCTCTGTAGTCAATGGAATACAATATAGTTGAGATGCCATGTTCATAGTATTAACAATTCTTCTATGCCTTCCTATTTGAACACCACAATCATCTAAAGTTTCATACTTCCATTGTTTGAACCAAGATTGTATTTGTCTAATATCTGTCGCTCTTTCACCATACACATGAATGTGAAATCCTCGACCACTAAACACAATGTCATGTTTAATGTTGTTATTTAGCAACACCCTAGCACAATGCAAAGTGTCTTTTCTAGCCTGTTCAAGTTGGTCATCATGAGCATCAAAATCTAAAAACACCCTATCTAATATGACAGTTCTTTGTATAGGAACACCTGTCGTCCTACCCCAAGTATCTACCTTATCTGTAAATTGTTCATAGTCATATACATTAGTGTAACAATTTCTCCTGCCACTATTTATCTTTACCAAGTCTGCATATTCTTCTTTATTCCAAACAACAATCCTTGGTGATTGCCCATCAGTAGAAAGATGTGACCCAAACCAAACTTCTCTAGGAAACCTCATCAAAACACCAAAACAAATATTGTGATAATTGTTGCGATGTTGACACCATTAACCATCATCAATATTCGATTACTGAATTGTAAAGTTTTATGGATTTCTTCCAACGTCTCATTTAACTTATCTTGTCCCTCTATTATTTTATCATACATATTATACCCTCTTTACTTTTACGTTACCGCCTCTTGTTTTTATCTCGCCTTCCTTTGGCGGCTCTGATTCCTTTATAGGTTCTTCTACTGGTTCTGGTGGTAGCGGTGGTATTTCTTCCACAACTGGAAACGACACATGGTCGCCAAAAGAAACAGTAGCCGACTCAAATTTATTTTGAAATACAACCATTATTTCCTTTGTTAACTGCCCTTTGACTAATGGTGGGAACACCATAGCAAAAGTTCCTTGTGGAATATTACATTCCCACACTAATTTTATTTTTTCAGTATTAGTCATTTCCATGTATAGTTCTTCTGCCAATTGGTTGGCGACCTCTTTTAATTTCAATAAGTCTGAAAACTTCCATTCTTGCTTTTCTATTTTTTTTATTATTTTATCTTTCATTACCAATCCTCCAATCCTGTTTCTCCTGCTGTTTCACATAGTCCTAAGAAAGAGCAGTGTTGACATTTTTTATAATAAAAAGATGCTGGAAACTGATTGTTCTCATAAGCCCATATCAACTTAGCAAATCTTTTCTTTAGTGCTGTCGAAGAAGAATTTTTGACCTCCTCTAAATAGCAGTAATTACTTTCTGGATAATACCAACCCCATTTTGTTATAGGGCCAAATAAATTTTCTCCGTTTTCATCTACGGCTAATTCCATTAGCAATTTGTAAAAAGCCATCTCCCCTCTCATGTGACTGAGTTTAGTATCTTTCCAAAGTCCTGTTTTTAATTCCATAGGAAAGCAGTGACCGTCTTCGATAAAAACCCTATCAATGATTCCTTGTAAATGTACAATGTAACTTCTTTTTAATTCGTATTTAGGGTCAGCATCAAAAGGAATAAGTAATTGTGCATCTAATCGTATTTCATTTTCAACGGGGATAAAAGAACTTAGTGCATCGTTTTCTTTAGATTGTAAAAACCTTTGAGTTTCAAAAGCAACTACATTGTCATAGACATCACCATAATCATCTATAGGAAATAATGCTGTAAAATAATCATACAATTCATCTTCATTCATATTTTCTGCTTTCTTAATATCGAATTCATCCCATAAATTTTCATAAGCATTGTGTACAGTAGAACCTTTAATCATTGCAGGAGAAGAATCTTGAGGCAACCTTTCTATGTATTGGTGTAGATATTGTCTATTACACCATTTAAAAGTGCTTAAAGACGATTTAGTAACCTTCAATATAGGTTTAGTGTCATCATCAAAATTTTCTGGGTTCCATTGGTATGTGTATTCTTGCATTATAATTCCTCCTTCCATTCTTCAATTACTTGTTCTATTTTTGAAATTAAATTAATTATTTTTTTTTGATTGTTTGTTAAGACATTTACTTGTCCCTGTAAAGATTCTATTTTAATTTGCATTCTAGTTACTTTTTTATCATCTCTAACTTCTTTCTTCCAAAACATCAAAACCAATCCTCCAATGTTTTTTGTTTAGGGTCAGCATAAATATGATACATATCCCAACCCATTGCTTTGTATATAGGTTCGGCTTTGTTTATACAGTAACCTGCGTAATATTCGTAATCTATTTCTATTTTACCTTCATCTAATAAAGGTAATAATTCATTTTTTTCTTTGACTGAAATATAAGTAGCAACTCTAGAAGTCCCATCATTTAATGGGATTGTCTTAGGGCCAGATAATATGTTACATTTGATTGTGATAAAAGAATCAGTTATGGGGTCGGACGAGTTCAAGTGTGTGTTATAATAAACTGCACCAGCAACTCCACCCGCTAATGTTGCATAATCATTAATAGATTTCCTAAGCCTTGACCTCTTAAGAAAACTATCCATTTCTATTTTACCTTTCTTAATATTTTGATATGCTTGTTTTAAATACTTAGTAACTTCTTTTTCAGTTTTACCATTAGCCCACATTTTTAAAACCATCTCTTGTATAATTTTTGCAATGTGTATTTCAGTAGATTTCTTTACTGCAAATCCTGTAACTACAAATTCTGGTTCATCTAAATGTTCACCATCTTTCCAAGATATAAAACCAGCATTACGGTTTTTAGTAATACCTATACCGAGAGAAGAATAAAACTTTTCAAACTCTAAAGTTACAGGGTGTTGGTCTAACCCAAGTATATTAGGAAATATTTCCCTAACCTGTTGATTAAGATAATTACACGTATCTTTAGCATGGTCTATCGACTCAACAGGACAAAACAAAGAATCAGTATGAGCGTATATTACTTTCATAAATTCAACTCCTTCCAGCATTTTTTATGATATTTTCTAGATGCCCAATCCTTGTGTGGTGCGCCTCCTCTACGGGCGAAACCAATGGGTTGTAATGCCCCACGACAATGTAAACAATAACCATGTGGAACCCACTCATAATCACATTCTACACACACAACTAATCCCTTACCTTTTATTACTGTTTTATAAGCCTCAGTTCCTTTACATCTTCTACATATGTGTGTGGCCTCGTCACTCATCCCAAACCCTCCATCTTGCAGGATAATCATATTTATTTAATCTGACAAATTCTTTGTGTCTTTTTAGAATGTTACTCAATCCTTGAATTGTAGGGCATGTCCTAAAATGCCTATCAACATAAATATCATAAATTTCTCTGGTGGTCATTTCACCATCACCTAATATATTTATTGCTTGTTGAATAATTCTCTGATATTTATTTTTTGCACTGGGCATTATAATCCCTCCGCAACTTTAGCAGCATGTCTGATTGCTTCTCTAGCACTAGCAGTGATGCTGTTCGCTAAATCTGGGTCATACCAACCAAACTTAGGAAACGCAGTTACCCCATAGAAACTCGCCATGAGTCTCTTTACAGCCATTTGATTGTTAAACCATTTTTGATGTTCTTCCTTAGTGTCTGCTTTTTTCATTTTAGACTTGTATTCATCTCTAAGTTGTTTAAGATTAAGAACAGACCTTGGTAATAAACCAAGTTTGTCTGTTTTGTAATATCGCATGTTCTTTTTAATTACAGGGCTAAAGTCCTGTGGTGTTGCCAAATTACAAGCAAACTCTGTAGGTGTGCGAGACTTAGTTTCCCAACTAATATTCCTAGCCATCATCATAGAAGGATATAGTTGTGCAAAATCAAAAGCCGCAACATTACTATGCCTACCATGCGTTTTGTTTACTTCTGGGTCAAATATCATGGCCCCAGTAACTTCTACTCTCTCAGCATCTTTATTACCTGTCGGCACTTTCCAATCAGCATGTCTCATGAAGTAAATGCCTCCCATGTGAGAAGCATAAAAACACGCACTAAATGGTGCAACTAGTAATCTTTGTAATGCTAATATAGATTCTGATATTGCATTATCTTCATCTATGCGTTTTAGTAAAGCAACATCTTGAATATTATAATCTAAATAATTTTGAGTATCTTCTAACCAAGCCCTTCTAAAGAATTCGTTTTTGTCTGTGAATTTAGAATCTTTCTTTTTACCTTCCCCGAATAAAAGATTACCAACAAAATCTAAAGCAGTAGATGGAAGTGTGCCACGTTGAGCATCGTTCCATTGTCTTTCAAATGCATGGTCTAAGTTTAAACACAATCTACCATAGATAGGTTGAGATATAGGTGATATTTGATTCCATGCCTTTTTGTTGGGTTTGACCAACCCTATAGGAGATAGTCTACTAATATCAATATTATTTTCTTCTAACCTTTCAAACAACTTAGGAATATCTGCTTGTAATCCAAACCATGCAATCAACATGTCTGGGTCTTGTTCTTCCATATCAGAAACGAAAGCCTCAAGCATATCTTCTTCTGAATTAAAATGATATTCCGCAGCATCGACTACAATCATATCTAGTTTAGCATCTTTGGGAGTCCAATAGTATAAGTTTATGCAATCTGCATAATTATCGTAAACTGCAATAGTTGTTATCGCCCCATCATATTTACCTGTGTTCATCCATTCCATATCCCAATACCACTTACGTAAATCATACTCTGGTATTTCAGTCATTTTATCAATACAATAACGATGTGTAAAATTAACATCTGCTTCATACGTTTTGTCAAAGTATTTTCTAGCGGTTCTAATATCATTATATTTAGTAACCATAACTTTAGTCAAAGGTTGGTTTTCCAAATTAACATGGCTAGTTCTTTCATAAATAAACTCTTGAGGTAGTTTCATCTTTCTACCTTGAGAATTAGTAACACTGATGTTATATGCTTGCGGCATTCTTTCGTCAGAACCAACATAAAAATACGGTCTAAAATCAGTGACTTCTTTTTCTAATCTATTACCATTTTCATCACGCCATCTAAGATAAATAGTGTTATCTTTATGTGTGATAATCATGTGTCTCAACTCATGTACGGTGCTACAACAATAGCAGCGAAATCTGTGCTTGCAAATAACGGCATGTCATCATGTAATCTCAAATTGATTCTATTATTCCATTCGTTTTCACTTTGAAATAAAACATGAATAGGTGCTGCAAAAGGAACAGTAGCAGCATTACCACTATGTTCTCTCATTTGTAATTCGTTAGATATTTTTCTTTGGCCTTTAGATGCCTGTAAATATAGTCTTTCATTGGGGTGAAAGTTCAAAACATAATTAGATGCTCCCACTGTGTCACAAGCCTTAATAGATTGAGTTAAACTATCGACATCTAAATTTACTGTTAAGTCATATTTAGTTGAACCGAATGTAAAGTCTGGCCCAAAACCCTCATCAATCCAATTAATCAACTTAGGGCTAAACCTATCAATAGCCGATTCATTTTCATGATGTGCAACTAAAGGAACTGTTGCAGAATCACTATCTTGTAATATTGTCAAAACACTACCAACCTCAAACTCAACTTCTCCAGAAAA
>CERA01030472.1_pt1 | contig 10370 bp, 5 predicted proteins | sample 530881 | NCBI WGS metagenome assembly CERA01 (sample SAMEA2621061, study PRJEB7988) | marine metagenome | biome: marine biome (ENVO:00000447); feature: deep chlorophyll maximum layer (ENVO:xxxxxxxx); material: "saline water (ENVO:00002010), including plankton (ENVO:xxxxxxxx)" | depth 50 m
AGTCCTAAAACTCCAACGGTGGGAGTCGTGAATTGATTGTTCATTTCTATTATTAAGCTGCTGTGACGTAGTTTAGGCTGATGTAAATCTCAGTGTTAGCCTGTAATTTAGAAGCAAGTGAATTACCTGTGCTATTTGCAGCATCGGTAGTTTCCACATAATAAAGGGATAAAGTGGCTGAGTTTTCATTAATCCATCCTGTAATATCATCAACATTTGCTCCTGTTGCGTTATGTAGATTTATAGCACTAATTGAAGCACCTGCCTCATCAGCGAGACTAGCAGAAGTATAAGGAAGTGTTGTGAGATTTAAAGCTCCATTTGGAGAACCACTTACTGATGCTACTTTTAATCTTCCAGAGACAAACACTCTGTTACCAATCTTAGTGTAACTTAAAGTATTAAAGTCTGAGTGTAAGGTTACAGTTCCCTGCGCTCCTGTTCCTGATGGAGTAGCTGTAACTACCATCAATCCCTCTTTATAAAAGGATTCTGCAAGGTTGTTGTCGGTAAGATTGGCTACACCAGAAGCTCCATCGGTTGAAGCGTTCTCTGCAACTTCTTGAGCAACAAAAAGTCCTTGTTTGTAGGCAGTATCAAGATCACTTTCGGTCAGTCGTGCGCCATCAACAAAGTCTACAAGTGCGTTTGAAGTGGTTGAGCGATACAATCGAACTATAGAATAAGCCACAGCACTTGAAGCAGTAATTGTAATTTTCTTTGTAGTTGAGTTGGTGAGTGCGCCTTGACTTGAAACAGGAACATCGTTCCATTGATTCATTGCGTACCCTCTGCATTTAATATCATCCGCGCTAAGAACATCTATGTCTGCGTAACTAAATTGGTTTTGTCCCAGACCGTTTGTACCAGTACCTGCTGTTGAATATTCGATATATGAATTTGCCATAAATAATTTCTGTTAAGTTTTAAGTTTTCTATTGAGGTGTAAATGCTTCCGCTCCTGCTTGTATTGCCTGTTTGTATCTCTCTAACAGTTCTGGGTTTTCTTGAAGAACTTGCGCTCTAGCTTTTGATTTGTAAGCTTGAATTATGCCGTTAATGATGTCTATCTTCGGAGACTTTTCTCCAGTTGTTTCGTAGACACTCAAATTAGGTATGCTTTGATATTCTTTTGTACTCATAGCTTTTTTAAGTGTTTGTCTAAGAGTCCTGCCTTCGAGTTTTAAAGTACCCATAAGTTCTTGAAGCCTATCGTAAGTGTCGTATTTACCAACGTTTGATTCTACTTCTTCAAGGTTGATATCTTTAACACCAAACAAGTACCTAGAAGGCAATGTATACCCATGACGAGTCTTAGCTATTTCATTGAAGACAACGTCTTTTTTATCTTTAGATACATAAAAAGGATTAACCACATTTAAGTAATCTAAACCGTAAGTTGCAGCCGGATTTTCCCTGTAAATTTCTTCTCCAATAACGTTCCTTTTAGGAGCTACCTTTTTATCTAATCCTGGAACTCGCTTAAGAAGCGTGTCACTGAAATTCTTGGCTTCTTTAACCATTATTTCTGACTGAGTATTTCTTGCTTGATTTACAAGGTTTGGAACGAAACCTCCGCTAATGTCTTTAAAAAGTTTAGGGCCATAGTACTCAGGATCTCTAAACACGTTAAGCATGTTGTTGACACCTTTAAGGAAAGTTTTGTCTGTCATGTTTACTGCATAAACAAGCGACATAGCACCAAAGATTTGAGCAGCGTTTCTGTCATCATCATCACGAACTTCGTATTTTAAATAGTCACTAAAATCTGCTGACATCTGCATCATAGTAGCAAGAGGATCTAGACGTTGGTAACTATAATATTTGTCTCCAACTTTTACCGAATAAGGTTGCCATCCGGTCTGTTTAAGTGCGTCTGCTTCGTTTCTGTTTCTAGGCCCACCTCCTGTTATAAACTCTTTACCGGACATCAAATACAAAACAGTAGCTGCTGAAGTCATAGAACCTAAAGCAAGCTTTCCTCTAGCGTCTGCTTTTTCTATGTCTGTCCCTTTTCTAAGTTTATCCCAGTACTCTTTTCTTGTGTTTTTAAGAAGTCCGAAAGGTGTTCTTTCGTAACCAAACTTAAGAATGTTTGCAGGTGTTCTAAGAAATGGAACAACAAATTTAAGAACAGGATGTTTTGTTAGTATTCTTGAAATAGGTTCTACAATTGAGTCGCTTTCTATTTTTGAAGTGTGTGTAGCTAACTCCGAAAACTCTACAGCTTTTTCTGACCTTTTATAAATCTTGTCAAGAATAGTGGCATCTTTATCAAACTTGTTTTCAGCTTTACTTAAGTAATCCCTAATAAACTTTTCTTGTCCTTTTCCAAATGTAAAACCTGCTTTTTCTGCTGCTTGCTTTGCCGAAATCAAAAGACCTTTTTCGCTCATGTAATGGCCTGATTCTGTAATGTAATCGTTTAGGTTTTTTTCTACATATTTCGACACTTCATTCATTTCTCTGCCTGTAGATTGAATACCGTCATTGACATCTAAAAGTTCTCCTGCTGTTTTGTTGCTTCCTTGTCCTTTTCTTATTTTTGCATAAGCGTCCATAGCAAGTTCAGTTCTTATTTGTTTTCTGTATGCAAGATTCTTAAAGAACTCGTCACCTGTTGTAAGAAGTCTTGTGAAAAATCTTGTTCCTGTTCCAAGACCGTTTATAGCTGCTCCAAGTGTACTGTTATCTGGTATTTCAGGTTTTCCAGGAAGAGTTTTACCCACATTAGCTGCTGTTATAGATTTAGTTCCTTCTCCAGAAGTATCATCAAACTGTTTGCTTCCTTTGATCAATATTGAATCGTCATTTCTAAAAGACATTGCAGCAGCGTTTAGAGACTCTTTAAAAGACTCAATGGTGTACGTGAGGTTGAAGGTAGCTTTAAGAAGTTCCGTGTTACCGCTAAATGCTGCACCTAATCCTCTTTCTGCTGAAAGCATTGCACCTGTTAAAGCGTTTCCTATAAGGTTTACCACTTGAGTTGCAGGGCCACTAAGAATACTGTTGATCCAATACTCTTGAGTAATGTCTAAAAGTCTTCTTCCTGATGTTTTTTCTGCAAGATCTGCGGATCTTCTTAAGTTGTCTAAATCATCAAAAGAACCTAAAACTGACATCTGTTTAGCCAACTTTTTCGGATCTTTAGTGCCAAGTCTTTCATAAAGAAACTTTGTGTAATCAAGGTCATCCATTTTTGAATCTACAGGATTTACTTTCTTGTTTTTAAATTTGTTTTTTAAGAACTTTCTTTGAAGTAAAGCCTTAGAGTCTCTTCTCGCTCTTTGTGCGTTAACATCCACAGCTAACTCATACATAGTAACGCTGTCTATAAACTCCCTGTATAAATCTCCGTCTGTAGTGTTGAGTCCTGCGTCTGCCCATTTTTTAGCTGAACCTACAGCTATCTCTCCGGCTTCTCTCATTACCTCGTAACTCGCAGCGTTCTGCCTCAACCATTGCTCATGCCAACCGTCTACGTCTTCACCTTTAAGGATTGCATCAACAGATAATTTTGTTTGTCCATCCGCTCCTGCTGCGTAATCAATCTCTCTTGAATTATCAAGTATCCTATCAAAATCTTTTTCAGATATTTCAACCTTGTCTTTAATTAATGAAGACCTTAAAACGTAATCATCCATTACGGCTTGCATCTGGGATTTGTCAGCTACCCCTCTAAGTAGACTACTAAGAACCGCTCTAATTCCTCCAGTTTCTATTTTGTCTGGTTTTATTTCTTTATACTTATCGTCTACGTCTTTTCTTATGCCTTTGTATGTTTCGCTGTCTACGTCTAAATACATAGGCTCTGCCAATTCTTGATCGCTGACTCTTTTAGCTTTTTTAAGTTTAGGAATCTTTTCTTTTTTAGCTTTTGCTATCGCTTTTTTCAAAGTTGTCTGTGCTTTCAGTTTTCCCTTGGGTGTTCTAGGGTCTATACCAAAACTTTCCGCTTCATCTGCAAGTTTTTCGTGTTCTGTTATAAACATGTCATCGGGATCGTTTTTGATGTCGTTCCCCACTGAAGGTTCATCAGTGTTTATGCTATCCAAAGTTTCATCCGTTTTGTTCATGGCTGCTGCACCTGCTTTTTCGGCTTCTTTGGGTGTCTTGCCTTTAGCTAAAGCATCTTTAAAAGCTTTCATGCCTTTAATACCTTTTCCTAATCCAAACAGTAAACCTCCAGTAATCCCTTCAAGTACTGCTCCTTCCATAACGTTTTTAAATCTTCCCATGTACTCTGAATCGTCTTCGTTTCCTTCGTACTGTAAAAATTCTGTCAATGGGTTTGCTAATCTGGTGTTTTGTACAAGGTCGCTTAGTCTTGCCTCTTGTCCTTCAAACGCTACGAAATCAGAAAAAGCCGAAGCTCCAACTATTTTTCCAAAAGCACCTTTAGGGTCTGTTTTTGCTAAAGATTTGGCTACAGGTAGAGTGGATCGCTGATGTTTTGCCTCACCTTTCATGAACTTGGATACAAATTTACCTTTAGCAGCTTTACCTAGATAACTAACACCTTTTACAACCTTTAAACCTGGAATAAAACCTACAACAAACTGAGACATTCCTTCGACAAAACCTCCAACCATAGTTTTACTTTCACCTAAAGGATTTAAATCATAATTCTGTCCTGTAATCAGTTCCGCTGTACTTTCAAAAGCTTCGTAAGCCCCCCTTAAAGGTGCAGAAGCTATATCCAAAGCGGTTTCAAACATGCTTAATCCTTCTTTTTCCTCTTCTCCTGTTTGAGGTGTTTGAGAAGGGTTCATTGCCTCGTTAACACCAGAACTTAACTTATAAGACCTAGCATCGGGTTTTATAGTTTCTTTAGCTATTGTTGAGTAACCTTCAATACCTTTTTTTATTCCTTGTTTGTATAAATCTGAAAATGCCATGTTGTTATTGTTCGGTGTTTAATGATCCTGTAAAATTTTCAAATAACACTTCTTGAAAAGTTACAAAAGTTTTTGAATCTACGTTTATTTTGTTTCGTTCTACGATGCGTTTTACTAAATTCTTTGCGTCTAAGTTTCCGGCATTAAATGCTTCTATTGTTTGAATGGTTAAAATAGGCATTTTTGCATAGTTGTTTTTAATTATATCGTCTATTGGAAAACCTGTAGTGTCATCTGTGAAATTGGCTACACCTTTAACGGCCTCCTCTTCAGATACTCCACTTTTCAATATCAACAGTCCTATATCTCTGCGCCTGTCTCTTATGTCTTGGTTGCTTGCGAATACGTCAGCTTCAAAACCTTCTCTAAGAACCCCTGTTTTTATAGTCTTTAAATACGCAGGAGCGTAATCAAGGTTTCTAGAAATTTCTATTAAATTAGAAAAAACTTCAGAAACTTTTTCTTTGTCTTTTTCAAAAAGTCCAGACTTGCTTGTGTTTTCAAATTTTTCAACATAGTCATCAAAATTGTTTTGTTCATATTTAGAACCTAAGAAACCTCTATCCCACCACCAAAAATTCTTCTTTAAACTGACATCTGGTTTGTTGTTGCCGTCATTTGGGAACGTGTCACTTCTTTCAAGGACGCTTTCTTTTTTACCTGATATAGCATCCTCCTGTTTAAGTATTCCACTTTCCACTAAATTTTTCTCATCCTCATCCAACAAAGAACTACCTTCCATTTGGTTTTGTTTAAAAGGTTCTTCTTTTACACCCTTTTGTACAAACTCTTCAAACTGTCTTTCAGCTTCGGTTAGTACCTCGTTGGCTAGATCTATACCGTACCTTTTTAATTTCTGCTCTTTAGCTCCTGTATCTACCAATTTTGGATCGAATAAAATCTCTCTAGCTTTTTTACGCATTGCGGTGTCGAAATCTCTTTTAGCTGCACCGTAAAGTTCTCGTTGTTTAAATTTAGCGTTTCCTGTAAACCCTGGAACAGTTTGAGTTATGCCTTTAGCATCTAAACCTGTAACCATGTCCTGTATTAAAGTAGGGTATCTGTTTATGTTTTCTTTTGTAAGAAACTTCAATCCTAACTCTTCAAAACTTGCTCTTACATCTGTAAACGTTTCAAGGGGGTTAGAGTCTCTTAAAACGTCTTCTATTTGTATGGTTTCCTCTTTTTGTTTGGCTTCTCTAATTGATTCTATTCTGTTTCTAAAAGTTTCACGTAAACGGTCTGACTTCAAAGTGTCGAACCTAGATACAAGTTCATCATCATCGAGGTCTTCCAGTTGTATTAAAGCTGTAACTTCTGGGTTACTAAAATATTCAGGTTGAGGAAGAAAAGGTAAACTCTTGTTAAACTGTTCGGCTGTCTCTTTACTTTGCCTTAAAAGAGGGCTTATCTTTTCTAAAATGATATTATCTACTACTTGGTCTTCTAACTTAGAGTTTCTATCTGTAAGTCTTTCTTCTTCAGTTCTTACAAAGCGTTTTAAAGACTGTATTTGAAAAGAAGTAGTCTTGTCATTAAATAGTGCGGTTTTATTAGACTTAACACCTTTAAGTGCGTCAATCATCATGTAAGCTTCGTCAGGTCTACCGTCCATAGCTAAAGCTTTAATCCTGTTACTTGCCATACCAATAAACCCTTCTTTGATTTTACTTCTTGAAACGCCTTGTCCTTGAAATACAGCATCATACTCTTGAAAATATTTTTGAGTGCTTTTAAAGGTTTCTTCAAAGTCTCCTGCTACTGGGTCTGGAAAGTTTAACTTAAAAACTTCATCAGTAGCGTCTAACAGGTAAGCGTCCCTTCTTTTGTCATATATTGCCGACTCTTCAGCGTAAAAAGAAGCACTGGCTTGTCCCCACATAGCGTTGTGGATTTCAGCCATGAAAGGTTTGTCTTTTATTTTTTCACGTATCTCTTTATCTAGATCTTCTAATCCTTTGTTTATGTAATTATCAAACAAAGAACGGTCAGCAAGCCTTTCTACTCCTTGTTCTTTTATTTCTGAAGAAAATTGAGAAAACAGTGGCTTTGTTCTTAATTCAAAATCTCTACTGTAAACTGTTTCATTAAACTTCTTTTCATAACCTATCTTATCTAAAAACCCCATTTTCTTACCTTCCCCATCCATTTGAGCTATAATCTCATCGTTAGTCATTGTAAGTGCGTCCGTCTCTGCTCTTTGCTGCTGCACGTTACTGAACTGTCCGAGAACAGTACTAAATTGAGATAAGTTCTTTGCCAGTACTTGGGCTGAAGTCTGTCTAGGTAAAGGTGCTACAAATACTCTGTTTTTACCTGCTTTTGGGATTGCTGATTGAAGAGTTACTTTTCCAAGTTCTAAATTTGTCTGTACTTGTGCCATAATTTTTTATATTAAACCTGCGTTTTTCATAACGCTGTAGTTACTAAGTCCTGTTTGAATTCCACCAAGTGCTGAACCTAAATAATCAGGTTGCTCTATTGGTCTATTAATACGAAGCATGTTTCTATTGAATCCTATACCAGATTCTTGAAGCTGAATCTGTCTTCCAACACTTGCCATCTCTGCTTGTCGTTGTTCAGAAAACGTATACTCAGCTTCTTTTCTTGTAAGATCTCCAAGCAACGCACTTACACTAAGTCCAGAAATTCCAGATTCTCCGGCAGCTACTGTAGCTCTTGATCGAGCTTCCATAGCTCTTCTAGAAGCTTCTTGAACTCTCTGCGCTCTTGCAATCATCTCTTGCTGCTCTTGAGTTCGCATCGCTGAAACTTCTGCAAGGTATCTTTGTCTTTCTTGGGCTGAAGCTGTTGCTTGAGCTTGTTCTTGCATTTCCGCTTGTTGCCTCTGTCCAATTATAGAAGAGGCCGATTGAGCAACTCCCATTGCTACTGATACTAATGGTGAACACATAATTCTTCTGCTTCGTTATTGATTAAAATAAATTTGTAAAAAGGTTCTTTGTTAAATTCTGTTTCTCCTATGAAATCTGCTCCAACCCACCGCAGCCATCTAACAGCAGGTCTGTTGTACTTGTATACGAAATTGCCGGCCATCCCTCCTGTAAGTTTTAACAACTCCATGACCCATTGCTTTGAAAACTTCACAAAATCTTTTTTACAAGTTTTAGATAGCTCGTTTGTTCCTAACATCCATATGTAAGGAAAGAAGTCTCCTTCACCTACGCCAAACATGGCTATAGGTTTTCCCTGCTTGTTAAGGGCTGTTAAAGTTGCTATATCAAACTTAAAAGCTTCGTGTAGAGCTTCTATAGGTCTTTTCCCAAGACACATGCATTCCATGTTATCTGCTGATCTAAGGTTGGATGCTAGATAATCTGCATGATCTGGGTGTGCCTGTACAACATCGACAGTTGGGTATTTAATAACTTCTCGGTCAAACACGATTTGATCTTGAATGTATAAAAGATTCAAACTCTGCTGACTGAAAATTTCCAGGCAAAGCTGAATCGTTAATTATTTTTATAGTTGTGTCCTTGGCTGCTGACATTATAGGAAACGAAAAGTGTCCTGATTCAATTGGTAGGGTTCCTATGGTTGTTGAGCCTACAATGTTACTTGTGAACGTGTTGGTGTAAGTCTGACGAGCTTTTGGTGTAACCTCTACTTTGAAACTAGCTGTATCATCAAAGAACAACGTACCACCTTTAAGAAAGTGTCTTTGGTATCCTGATGGACTTCTTTTTTGGTTAGCCCTTTGTTTAAACATTTGCTCACTAAAAGTGTAACTCATGGCGTACTTAATGCCTACCCACACTGGAGTATTGTTGTGTGAAGTGTTTACCGTAACTGTACTTCCATTAACTGTTGAAGGTATCAAAGCTCCTGCCTTAGTACTGCCGGACTCTCTTGTGTACACCTGTATTACGTCATCGCTTTCTGGTGTGAATGAAAGAGTTATTGATCCGTTAGAAACTGTCTTACTTTCTCTAAGATCCAGATAAGTATTAAAGGATGCTCCTGAGTCGATAAGCTTCTCTTCAAAAGGCAGTACAAGTAATTCAGTCTTGCCGTTCTTAGTTGCTACGATGTAAAGATCGCTTTCAACAAACTCAAATCCAACAACAGAGAAGGGGAATGTGAACTTACTCCAACTTGCTAGTATCTTCTGACCACCTTCCCAATAATATTTGTACACATACATGCTTTTATTATCGGACTCACTCACAACACAGATGCAGTTTTCTGTAGTAGATCCTGCCATGTCTAAAATGTCTGAAGGTATGTATTGAGGTACGTGTGCTGTTATCTCAACTGAATCAAAAGTGTCAGTGTTGGCGTTAATTGTAAACTCACGCACTCCTGAGAAACTTCCTCTTGTAAACGGAAAGTAAATATAACTGCCTAGTTCCAATGGTGGAGTACTTGTGTCTGTCTCGTAGTTCGTTACTGGTGTTATTGAAACTGTTTTGGGAGTAAGTAATTCTCCCCCTTTAAGTACAAACTGGCCACGCTCTCCAAACAGTATAAGGTTCTCTTGGAATCCTACTGCTGACTTTAGCTTTGTAACCTTTGTACTAGCTACGTTTACATCAATAGGATCTGAGTCCAGAAGGGTTCTTACAGTTGTCCTAAAGAAGTTAAAGTATTCTCCTGCTTCCGAAAGAATTACACTGCCTTCTGAAAGAAAACCTAGTCGGTTCTTGTAGAAAAATAAATTAGAAATTGTTTTGGCTGTAAAGGTAGGGAAGGGGTTTGTGTCACTGTCTCCAGATTGTAATGTTGTCCAAGTACATGCCCCAAATGAGAAAGTGTTTAAAGCAGAGTTAACAAGTTTGTAAGGAAGTGATTCAGCTTTTAAAGTGTTTTCTTCTCCAAAGCCTACATCTTCAACCCATCCTCCGTCACTGAAGTTTGTGTCTCCATCATTAGTCTCAAACTTTAAATAATAATCATCTTCATTGTCCTCTGCGCTTCCTCTTACCTTTACTTTGAAATTGTTTGGGGCAGACTTAGGTAAATCAGATATTGAATCTACTTCCTTATAAACAACTCCCAGTGCTGTTCCTGACTTACTGTCAGATACTTTTATTTTAAACTCTCTGCCATCTGTTCTGGAGATGACAAAAGCAGGATACCCATAACCTGTAGAAGTCGCTGCATCCGTTTCTACTTGGTATACTATTCCATCAGATGGAGTGCCACCACCTGTAGTAAACTGGTCTACTGTAGACAAAGTGAATCCGTTAGTACGATTACTTGGGTCTGCATCGTGTTCTTGAACAGCACTTGTTAGTTTACTTTGAAGCATGAAAGCTATGCGTCCTGCTCTAGCATTTGGAGAAGCTCCTGTAGATGCACTAGGGCCAGATGTGTATGTAGCTTTAGATGTTTTTGCTGCTCCTGTAGTGTCTGTGAAATCTATATCGATTGTGTAGTCAGTCTGGTAATGTCCCTGTTTTACAAAAACTATCGCTTGGTTGTTATGTACAGCACCGCTTGCAGCAAACA
>CERA01013628.1_pt1 | contig 10356 bp, 9 predicted proteins | sample 530881 | NCBI WGS metagenome assembly CERA01 (sample SAMEA2621061, study PRJEB7988) | marine metagenome | biome: marine biome (ENVO:00000447); feature: deep chlorophyll maximum layer (ENVO:xxxxxxxx); material: "saline water (ENVO:00002010), including plankton (ENVO:xxxxxxxx)" | depth 50 m
TACTGCCAAAAGGAATTTAATGAGCTCTTATAGTACTGTTTATGAAAAAGAACAAAATACTAACGCACTCGACGATCTTTTTACCCGTGAAGTTATAGGCATAATAGATCAGGAACTGCATGTGCAATTTAGAGAAGACTGGATAAGATTTATAAATAATCTAAGGCTTCCTAAAGCTCGAAGAGATCGCATGTTAGAAGAAGTAGTTATCATTCTAAAGGAGAATGGCATTGACCCAGAAGCTACTTGATTTCATGTTCGATACAAGGATTTGTCCCGGCTGTAAAATAGAGAAGCCCGCTAGACCTGAATATTTCCATAGATCTAAAGCTTATGTCTGCGGATATAGTTATTGTAAAGTCTGTGCCGCTAAGGATAGAGACGGCAGGAGGGAAAGAAGGCGCGAAAGAGACAGAGAATACTTCTGGGAAAATAGAGAAGAAAAGCTTGCAAAAAATAAGATATGGATGCAGGAAAATAAAAAGTATAGAAGAGAGTACTTCAAAAAGAGATTTAATGAAAACCCCACTCTTAGATTACACAGAACCCTTAGATCTCGCCTTTCTTGTATTATAAAGAGTAAGGGCAAAAGTGAAAAGGTTGTTAAATATCTAGGATGCACTCTTGAGCAGCTATGGGAGCATCTCGAATCTCAGTTTGCCGAGGGAATGACAAGAGAAAATCACGGGCTTTATGGTTGGCATATAGACCACATAAGACCTTTATGTTCCTTTCCTTTTGAAGAGCATGAAGAAGGTTCGGAAGAGTTTGAGAAGCTTGTGCACGAGGCATGCCATTATACTAACCTACAGCCTTTATGGGCTTACGATAACCTAAGCAAGGGAGGAAAATATGAGCCGGAAAAGGGGTAAGTTGTCCAATGACGAGATGAATTATATCAGGCAAAACTGTTTTGATTTATCTATTGCGGAAATTGCCGGAGTTCTTAATCGCACAGAGGGTCCTATCAAAAAGTTTATTGATAAGGAAAATTTAAAGGCGCGAAACATGACGGATGATGAGCACCTATTGGTTCATCTTCGTGGGCGATATTATTACCATGAGCTTAAGAAGCAGTTCTCTGATGGTGAGATTATATTCTTTGAGCATCAGTGGATTGATTATTTTAAACAGTTTGGTGAGGATGTCACACACACCGAAGAAATGCAGATCCTAGAGGTTATTAGAACTGAGGTTCTTATTAATCGTGGCATGGAAGACCGCCAAGAGGTTATTAAAAATATAGAGCGACTAAACAAGCTTATTGACGATGAGATTCGTAAACCTGAAGTTATGCAAGACACTCAGGCTATCTCAAGTTTCCAGACGCAACTAGGCGCTGCGTTCGCTTCTAAGTCTGCATACATTAATGAACATGAAAAACTTCTAACTAAGAAAGAGCGACTTCTGAAAGATCTAAAGGGTACAAGAGAGCAACGTAAGCGTAACTCGGAAGATGCTAAGACAAACTTCTCAGCTTGGTTAAAACAACTTGATGATCCGGAGGTTCGTAAGCGTGAAGGTATGGACATGGAGATTAATCGAATCGCTGCTGATAAGGCTATTGAAGAGATGTCTGAATATCATACTTACGAAGACGGAAGTATAGACCAACCATTTTTAAATGCAAACACTATTAAGAAAGAGGAATAGATTATGGCTAAGAAAGCTATTGTAACGGGAGCCACTGGACAGGATGGCTCATATCTTATTGAGCTTTTGTTATCTAAAGATTATGAGGTCATAGGTCTTAAAAGAAGAACTAGCACCTCTACATTAGATAGGATTAAACATATTAAATCCGATAAGCTTAAGATTGAGGAGTTTGAGATATCTGATTCAGGATCAGTATACTCAGTAGTAGAAAGACACAAGCCAGATGAGATATACAATCTTGCCGCGCAGTCTCATGTAAAAACTTCCTTTGACCAACCTAATTATACATTCCAAGCGAATACCGTTGGAGTCATCAACTTTCTAGAAGGCATTAGAAGATTCTCTCCCAATACAAAGTTCTATCAAGCTTCTACATCAGAGATGTTTGGAAAATCTGTAACAAAGTCTAAGAGCAGTGTTTGGGGTGATGCAGAGTGGGATTCCTATCAAGACGAGCACACTGTATTTGAACCACAGAGTCCTTACGCTGCTGCAAAATTAGCCTCACATCATATGGTTAGAAACTATAGAGATGGTTACGGAATTTTTGGAGCTTGTGGAATTCTTTTCAATCATGAAAGCGAAAGAAGAGGAGAAAACTTTGTAACTAGAAAAATAACAAAGTGGATTGCTGAATTTGTAAGGTGGGCTGAAGTCCAAGGTCTAGATGCTTCACCTCAACACTTTGAGTTTATAGAAGACCATATACATAGCCGCAGAGATTCCTTTCCAAAGCTTAGGCTCGGCAATGTAGATGCTTACCGAGACTGGGGACATGCAGAAGACTACGTTAATGCAATGTGGCTTATGCTACAGCAGGAAGAACCAGACGACTATGTTATCGCTACAGGAGAAACATATAGCGTTCGTGAATTTTTAAATGAGGCTTTTCAATATATTGGAGTATCTAATTACGAAGACTATTTTGTTGTAGACCCTAAGTTCTACCGCCCAGCAGAAGTCGAATATCTGAAAGGAAGACCGACTAAAGCAGAAAAGAATTTGAATTGGAACAGACAGGTCAGTTTTAAGCAACTTGTACATCGAATGGTAGAAAGTGATATTAATGCCGAAGAAAAGAGGTCGAGGGACATACAGAAGGTTCGGTTCATTCCGTAATGGAAGAAACTATGAAGATCCTGCCTATGCTAGTTTTAGAAAAGAAGTTCGTAAAAGAGACGGCAATAAATGTCTTTTCCCCGGATGCAGCTCTAAATCTAAACTAGAAGTACATCATATAAAAAAATGGGCTAGTCATCCATCAATGAGATACGATGTCACTAATGGTATTACGTTGTGTCGTGCTTGTCACAAAAGAACGCAAGGTAATGAAGAGGTCTACGAACCAATGTTTTTTAAAATATTAGAGTGGGAGGCTTTAAAAAGATTAAAAAAGAAAGATGAGTAGATTCAAGGTTATAAAAGACACAAGAGAAAAGAAAGGCCACGGTTGGTGGTTTGAAGAAGATGCGTACTGTATTGGCACGGATGTTTCAAAAGTAGATATAGGTGATTATACAATTGAAGGCATGGAGCATATTCTATCCATAGAAAGAAAGGAAAGCGTTTCCGAGTTCGCTGGTAATTGTGGTGAAAAAAGATTTCATAGAGAGTTAGAGAAATTAGCTACTTTTCCTTACGCGTTTTTGCTATTTGAGTTTAATTGGTCGGATATAGAAAGATATCCTCACGGGTCAGGTATACCTCAAAAGGTTTGGCCATCTCTTAGGATTAAAGGTAAGTATATGCAAAGAGTAATATCCTCTATACAGGTTGAGCATGGCGTGCATGTAATAGCGTGTGGAGATAAAAAGAGAGCTGAAGAGATAGCTTTTTTAATTATGAGAAAGGTCTACGAGCTTCATGAAAAAAAGCACTGAAGATTCAGTATTTAAAATAATAGATTCCGGAGACAATGCTTGGCTTGGAATATCTAGAGAAGACGTAAAGGATTTTAGCAATCCATTAGAAGGACTATCTTCTGAACAGAGAGATAATCTGCACTTACACTTATTATCCTTAATGCGTAAGCCTAAGTATTTTCAGTGGACGGTTAAAAAGCTTCTAGGCATAGAACTACTACCAGTTCAAACCTGTATCCTTAGAGAAATGTGGACTAGAGCATTTCCAATGTATATTGCAAGTCGTGGTTTTGGTAAGTCGTTCTTGCTTGCTGTTTACTGCTTATTAAGATGCACTCTAATACCCGGTACTAAAATAGTTATAGTTGGGGCTGCATTTCGTCAATCGAAAGTTATTTTTGAATATATGGATACGATATGGCGAAGCGCCCCTCTTTTGCAAAGTATATGTTCTGATAGTAGTGGCCCACGGCGAGATGTAGACAGATGTACAATGAGGATAAATGATAGTTGGGCAATGGCTGTTCCTTTAGGGGATGGAAGTAAGATACGTGGTCTACGCGCTCATACGATCATTGCAGACGAGTTTAACTCGATACCTACACATATATACGAAACTGTTGTCGCAGGTTTTGCTGCGGTCTCTAGTAACCCTACGCAGAACGTAAAAGAAGCGGCTAAAAGAAAGAAGATGCAAGAGGAGGGTACTTGGGAAGAACAGATGGAGGAAACCTATTCTGAGAAGAAAAGCAACCAGTCTATTATCGCAGGAACTGCTGGATATGCTTTTGAGCCCTACGCAAACTACTGGAACAAATACAAAACAACTATACAGACGCATGGTGATTTTAAGAAGGTAGCTGAAAGGATGGGTGAAGATCCTGATGAGGTTCCTGATTATATGAAACGTCTTGACTGGAAAAATTTCTCTGTAATAAGAATGCCCTATGAATTAATACCGGAAGGCTTTATGGACGACCAACAAGTTGCCAGAGCTAGAGCAACAATGCATAATGGTATTTATCAAATGGAGTACGGCGCTTGTTTTACAGATGATAGCCAAGGCTTTTTCAAAAGAAGTTTAATTCACTCATGCGTTGCAAGCGATGAAAACTGTTCCAAGCAGAATTGGCCTCCTTGGTGCCCAGAGCCATTCGACCCAGTCACTAGGGGAGAAGCCAAGGGAAGGTACGTAATGGGCATTGACCCAGCTTCAGAGCAGGATAATTTTGCCATAGTAATATTAGAAGTTATGCCAGAACACCAGAGAGTAGTTTATGTATGGACTACCAATAAAAAAGATTTTGCTGGAAGAAAGAAGTATGGTCTCACAGACACTCATGATTACTACAGTTTCTGTGCTAGAAAAATTAGAGACTTACTAAAAGTATTTCCTTGTGGAGTAGTTGGTATAGACTCTCAAGGTGGCGGTTTTACAATAGCTGAAGGTCTTCGCGATTTGGATAAACTAAAACCCGGAGAAAGACCCATATATCCTCTTATTGATGACGATAAACCAAAGGACACCGATGACTTACCGGGAGACCACATATTAGATCTTGTCAACTTTGCCAAAGCAGACTGGACTGCTCAAGCCAATCACGGGATGAGAAAAGACTTGGAAGATAAGGTCTTAATTTTTCCTAGATTTGACACTCTTAGCTTAAGTATCATGACTGAAAAAGATAAGATATTTTTCGAGAATATGAAAGAAAAGACAGGTGAAGATCAATCGCTTAGACTCTATGATACATTAGAGGATGCTGTAATGGAAGTTGAGGAACTTAAGAGTGAGCTTTCTACAATCGTTATAACAATCACTCAAGCAGGACGAGAAAGATGGAATACTCCAGAAATCAAGTTGGAGACTGGTAAAAAAGGAAGAATGAGGAAAGACCGCTATAGTGCTTTAGTCATAGCAAATATGATAGCTAGAACTGAAAGGTTTATAATTCCTAGCCCTACATACGAGAGTATAGGTAGAGTTGCTGGTCCAGCATCTTCAAAGCACGAGGGCAGAATGTATGTTGGTCCAGAATGGGCTAAAAATTTCCATCATGGAACTTGCTTTAAGATAAATAGAAATCAATAGTAAATGGTGTAATAAACAATAGCTATTGTTTTACTCTCAATACATATTGGAGAAAATGTGTCAAAAAGAAAATATCCACGAAGCGAAGAAAATAATTTCCCAGACATTTCAGCCTATGTCAGTTGGGATTCCGACGATTCAGAAAAAAGAGAAGCCGCTATAGCTAGCTATGGTGAGGCTGTGTCTGAGTTTTCGTATGCTAGTCTTGGCTCTCGAACAAGAGATTTTTCCGACTTGACGACACGACTTAGTGGTAAACCGGGACTAGGTCAACTAGACTTTGATTGGTTTCGTCCCGGCACTGCAGTCCCGACTAAAAGCAAGGATGTCATCGCCTTCGCCCGAACAGCCTATCGCAGAATCGGTCTTATCCGTAATGCTATAGACTTAATGGGTGATTTTGCTTGTCAAGGCATTCGCTTGGTTCATCAGAACCCTAGGATAGAAAAGTTTTACAATGACTGGTTTAGTCGAGTTAAAGGTCAATTTGTATCAGAGAGAGTTTGCAACTTATTATTTAGAGAAGCCAATGTGCCCATACGTATGAAGACTGCCAAGCTAAATAAAGCAAAAAGACTAAAAATGCAAAAGTCTGTTGCTTCTCCGGATATGCAAGCCACTATAAGCGATAGAAAGTTCCAAAAAGGTGAAATCCCTTGGCAGTATATTTTTCTTGACCCCCTACTGATAGATGCGGTTGGCGGTCCAGTTTCAAACATGATAGGCAATCGACTATATAAAATGAAGCTTCCTACTTATCTTAAGAAGCAAATAAACAAACTTCAGGTTAGCCAGAAGCCCGCAGATAAGATAATATTAGAACAAATTCCAGAAGAAGTAATAAGAGCTTCTAGAACTAGCGAAGGGATCATACTTCCTCCAGAAAAAACTTTTATGTTTTATTACAAGAAAGATGACTGGCAGGAATGGGCAGATCCTATGACATACGCTTGTTTTAAAGATCTTCTATTATATGAAAAACTCAAACTAGCAGACCAAGCCGCTTTAGATGGTGCTATCTCTAAAATTAGAGTTTGGAAACTCGGAAGTCTAGATCACAAGCTTGCACCTACAGCTGCTGCAGCATCCGCTCTTGGTGATATACTAGGAACAAACGTTGGAGGTGGTACAATGGACATAGTGTGGGGTCCTGATATTGAGTTAATAGAAACCGGGACTGATGTCCAGAGATTTCTAGGAGAGGAAAAGTACAGACCTACTCTCATGGCTATCTATGCCTGTCTAGGTATTCCGCCAACTCTAACCGGAACCTTTGGTGCTTCTGGAACAACGAATAACTTTATATCTCTCAAGACATTAACAGAGAGATTGAATTATGTTAGAAATATTTTATTAGACTTCTGGAACCATCAAGTTAAGATAGTTCAAGATTCTATGGGTTTTAGATTTCCTGCTGAAGTTGAATTTGACTTTATGTATCTTGATGATCCTGCTTCTATGACACAGCTTATGATAAATCTAGCAGATAGAAACATTATTAGTGATGAGTTTGTGCAAAGAAATGTTAAGGCCAGACCTAGCATTGAAAGAAAAAGACTTGATAACGAAAATAAAAGAAGGGACAGGGGTTCTATGTCTGAGAAAATTAGTCCTTTCCATGCTGTCGATAAAGACTTCTCGTTAGAAAAAATCGCTTTACAAACTGGAGTTGCTAGCCCTAGTGAGGTCGGATTGGATCTAAATGATAGAAAAGACGGAGAAGAGCCTGCTCTTGAAATGAGAAGACCTAAAGAAAAGAAAGGTCCTTCTGATGATCAGCCTAAACAACAAACATTGAACTTTCCAGAAGATAATGACAAACCTCCTACAGAAGGTCCCGGACGACCTAAAAATTCTAGAGATGCAATAAAAAGAGAGAGAAGAACATTTAAGCCAAAACAGAAAGCAGCTATAGAGATATGGGCTAAGCAAGCACAAGATGAAATTTCTAAAGCTGTAAACTCTTCTATTTTAGATACGTTCAATAAAAAGAATATGAGAAGTTTGAACAACGAACAAACTAGACACGCGGAAATGATGAAGTTTGAAATATTATGCAACCTTCCTGCTGGAGAAGAATTATCTGAAGATGCTATCTTTGCTGCTGTAAACAAAGACGCAGATCCCGGAATACACGAAGAGTGCAATTCTTGGATTGTTGAAGCCTCCGAACAAATTGGAAGACGCCTTACTATCGAAGAGATTAGAAACCTGAGAGCGGCTTTCTATGCAGAACTAAAGTCATAATCTTGCATTAAGCCACTTTTGGTGTAGCTATTTTAGAGGTAAATTATATATGAACAATATTATTGTATTTGATGCTGAGAGAGAAGCCGGACTTGAAGAGCAAATTAAGTCACAGGCATCCTTAGCTTATGTTTCGCAATTATGCCCAGCTAAAGCGCCGGTAAAAAATAAGAAATCCTTTAAGACCCTGAATAAGGATCTTCTAAAGGACTTGAAAGCGACAGCAGGACAAAAAGATGGAGATGTTTATAACACATTTTCTATTTTAGTCAGTACTTCTTGGAATAAGAATGATGATGTCTTTGCACAAGAAGAAGTATGGGCAGCTAGGCAAACACCAACATATAAACCAGCCAACTTAGAACACGACGAAAAGAAAATAGTTGGAGGGATTATCGGTACGTGGCCAGTAGATGATGAGTACAATCTCATTGATCAGGATATTAGTCTTGATTCTCTACCGGAAGTGTACCACCTTTTAGTTTCTTCTGTCATTTATAACCAATGGCAAGATCCAGAGTACCAAGCAAGAGCAGAAGAATTAATTAACAAGATAGAGGATGGGCAAATGTTTGTCTCTATGGAATGTATTTTTAAAGGCTTTGACTACGCCGTTATTTCCCCCAATAACGAGAACCACATTGTAGCTAGAACTAATGATACAGCATTCTTGAGCAGGCACTTGCGAGCTTACGGTGGAAGCGGTGAGTATGAAGACCATAAAGTAGGTAGACTTTTGAAGAATATAACATTTTCTGGAAAGGGCTTTGTAGAAAAGCCTGCTAATGCAGATAGTATTATATTTGATAAAAACTACTCTTTTGACTTCGCTAACGCTTCCCTTACGAAAAACCTGTTTTCTAACGATAATGGTGTATCTGTTAGAGTAGGAAATGATGTATTTTCTGACACAAACTCACAGGAGAATCTTGATATGTCAAATGATATTTTGAATGATCAGGTCCAAGAGCTCAAAGAGGCTCTCGCTGCTGTAAAGGCTGAGAATAAAGATCTTACTGCACAAGTTGCAGAAGCAAATATTGGTATCTGGGAAACTCAGGTTGCTGAACTTAATGAGCAAGTTGAATCCCTTACTAACAATCTCACCGTTGCTGGCGAAGAACTTTCTGCTGCTAAGTCCAAAGCTGAAGAGCTAGAGGAAACTCTAGCTTCCGAAGTTGAAGCTCGTAGCAAAGCTGAAGATCTGGTAAAAACAATGGAAGAAGCACAGACTCAGGCTGCGCGTACTGCACAGTTAATTGAAGCTGGCCTCTCCGAAGAAGAAGCACTTGCAAAGATTGAAGTTTTCTCTGATCTTTCTGACGAACAGTTTGAAGCTTTGGCTGAAGCGATTACGGTTGCTAAGCCTATTAAGAAGATAGCTGAAGTTAAGAAAGATGAAGAAGAAGACCCAAAAGCTAAGCCTATCAAAATGAAGGCTGGAGAAGAGTCTGAGGCAAGTGAAGAAGAAACTGTCGAAGAAGTTATTGCTGAAGAAGCAGAAGTAGTTGATGAAGAAGTTCTTGAAACTGCCTCTGTTGAAGAAGCAATTGACATGACTGTTGCATCTGAAGAATCTGAAGATGAAATTGGTCACGTTAGAGCTAACCTTCGAGAGTGGGTAAATAGTTATGTTCTCAAATCTCAAGAAGGAGAATCTGAATAATGGCACTCAAACCAGATAGAGTAGAACACCTCACTGATCTAAGTTTCTTCATGAATGAAACTGGTGAAAGAGGTGGAATTGTAACCTATGATGTTGTTAATGGGGGCGCTTCTGGTGCAGCCATGGACGATGCAAAGGCTTTAGTGAAGTTCCCAACGGGTCTTGGTCAATACCAAAAACCTGCCGGGTTACTTCTAAACGACGTTGTAAACCTCGACCTCACTCGACAACATATTAACTTCCATAAGGACGAAGTCCAAAAGGGTAGTAAAGTATTGTTGCTTAAGCGTGGTACGGTTGTTACTAACCATTTTTCTGGAGCACCTACAGCTGCCAATATTGGCGCTACAGTGTACTTCAACCAAGATGGTTTTCTAATGACAGCAACCACCGGAGGCAGTGCGGCTGTCGGTAGACTGTTATCAATTAAGGACGCTGATGGATACGTTAAAGTTGACATCGACATTACTTGGTAATTAAAATAAACCCTAGCTAATTTTAGGAGATTAGATAAAATGGCAAATAGAAACCTTTTCGAGCCTACTCCCGAAATGGACCAACTGCTTCGTCAGGCTGGTTCTATGAACAGGGAAGAGTCTCTTGCCGCAACAGCCGAGCTTGCAAAAGCTTTGGAACTACCTTTACGCAAAGGTGTTATGAGCGGCAATATTTTGGATGGCATCTTTGAAGCTATCCGCCTTGCACCCGGAGCAAGCACAGAATTCCCATTGGACTTCATCGCTCCCGGAACTGAAAAAGATTTTGTAGCTTACACTATCCCTAACCATGGTAGAATTCCTGAACGACACGTTGAGGGTGACTACGTAATGGTT
>CERA01016306.1_pt1 | contig 10346 bp, 2 predicted proteins | sample 530881 | NCBI WGS metagenome assembly CERA01 (sample SAMEA2621061, study PRJEB7988) | marine metagenome | biome: marine biome (ENVO:00000447); feature: deep chlorophyll maximum layer (ENVO:xxxxxxxx); material: "saline water (ENVO:00002010), including plankton (ENVO:xxxxxxxx)" | depth 50 m
CATTCTATGGCACCTGAAGTGTAAAATGTAGAATCATTAAGTAAAGGGTGTTTTGTTTTATTTAAATATTTCAATGGTTTCCATACTATATTACTATCACTGTCTTCTTGAGCAGTATAAAATATCTCTACCCTTACTCCTGCGTGTGCTACACCAGTCCATTGGTCATCTGCAGCATTTCCTGTAGTTTTATTTGCAGCTGTGTTTACTGTTATAGGAGCCGCTCTGTAAGGACCACTAGGAGTGTCTTTACCATAAGATTTAGTTTCAAACCATTGTTTAGTCCATTTTTTATCACTAGCACAAACCATATATCCACTTTCATCACCAGCTTCATCTAAAGTGGCCATACCTGTTCCGAAAGTCTTTAAGTATGTACCTTCGTCAGACGATGTCAACTCGTCTGTAGCATAGAAAAGGGAATATTCATAATCTTCTCCTACCAAACGATTATATGAGTTTAGGTCATACCAATTATCTGGGTCACTATCTCCTTTAAATGCCATAAAAGCTGAACTACGCATGTCATCAGGCCAACTATATCCATCAGTTACACCATCTCTATCTTCACCATAATTATCAGATTGAGATTCATCTACCCAGTGTTCTAAGAAAGAATACTGATAAGTAGCCCTACTGTCGTTTATAGCATCTGCATTAATTGCTGCTTCAGATGATTTAACTTGACACTGAGCTAAAACTTGTTTAGGTAACCATCTATGGTTTTTATCTGTAAATTCACTTGAATGATGAAAAGCATAAGATGTGGTTTTTACTCCTAAAGGAGCTCGTAAAACATCAATAGCAGTTCCAGTTACATGTGTAATACCAAATATATCACTTATATTTTCAGAACTTGCCGCTAATATTGCTTCGTTTTCGTTATATCCGTAATTTGTTAATTTATCTCCATCCCATACCCTATATTCATCTATGGTGGTTTCTGGAGACCTTGCAAAACTTTCAGTAGCATCGAGTGTAACAGAGTATTTAGGGTCATCTAGCGTTACTATGGGATTACCTAAAGATACTTCGCCTATCACAGAGGGTGTGTTGTATTGGTAACTACCACCTACCATTAATATTAATTTTTCACCGGGAAGTAACTTATTAGCAGCAGCGCTACCAACTTCAGAAGATGTCATGTTTTTATCATCTTCCAAGAGGTTTATCAATTCCATTTTTACTACTTTTAAAACATGGTCTATAGTTGGTGCTCCTAGTGATATATCATATACCACTAATTCACCCGAACCTGAATTGGAAACATTACCATCGTCAGCTGTTTCTATATAAGCAGTGACTCGCACGGTAACTGCAGCCCTAGCTGCATCCATACCAGAATGACTTCCTATCAATGTAACTGTATTACCCGGAGAATCACCATTAGCACCAGCAAGATATTTATTAGTAATACCTGCAAATACACGTTTTTTGTCTGCCTTAAGAACACCAATGGGTGGCCTTGGTGTAGGACCAAACACGGGTATACCTTCTACAGCAGAACCTGCATCAAATAGGTCAGATTCTAATCTGTACGTATTGTTACGTCCTGTTTCTATAAAAGTATCACCTTGCATGACGTCTATACCTTTAAATGTTGTATCACCTGTGGGCTGATAAAATTTAGATAAATATCCTTCTGCAGACATAACTCTAATCTTAGGATAGTGAACCTTGTCACGTGTAAAGATATGACTGGTTATACCTACAAATTGCGGGTTGTCAAATTTAATTAATGTATAATTAGCATTGCCTTTAGGGTCATTATCTTCACCGTCATCCCAATCAATGTAAAATTCTTTTACTGCTTCGTTAGCTTCTATCCTAAAATAGTACTTAACGTGAGTAAAAAAGTTGTATCCTGCTGCCTGTTGTAAATTTATAACATAAGGAGTATTAGCTGTTACTCTCAATGCATTAGTGTCTGCTATAGCGTCTGCTTCTGTCTTATATACTTTCAATACGAATCCTGCTGGAGAGTTACCTGCCATCTAATCACCTAACCTGAATGCTGCTTTTCTCCACGTAATAGGAGCTGACGTTGCAACATCACTTGTAGAACCGCCACTTATATTATGATAATCTTTCATAAATAATCTTGCTGTATAACTTACTGGTGAACCGTTTTCAATATCTTGTAATGGTTTGGTCAAAACAAATTTATCTGCCTGAGGTGAAACTGGATATATACATTTATTATATACAACCACTTCTTGTATTATACCATCAAAACCGTTTGTACTATGACTTACACCAAACGCACCACCACTCAACCACATATTATCTCCGAACTTCCAATTATCTCCACCAGCACCCGGCCCATCAGTGTCTCTTAATCCTGAAACATCGTGTAATGCACCATTCACAAATAATTTACAGTTACCCTGTTTTAAATTTTTATCAAATGTCATGATTATACTTGTTGGAGTTTTACCGTCCATAGGTATAGGTCTACTCTTTAAATCAACGTAATGACTACCAGAACCAGAGTGGTTATGGAAACGTGCTGTTAATATACCACTAACATTCATAAACAACTTAAAAGTATCAGACCTTAATATAAAATTAGTACTACCGAAGATTCCTCCGTTAGCGTCTGCACCTACCTCTGATGGTATAACGTGCACTATCGCACTCATTTCACTTGTTATATCTTTAAATGTATTATTAGCATCAGTGTCATACCTTACTAAAGAATTGGCCGCATCACCGTCATCAGATTGGAACCTATATGCATAACCGCCGAGACCTTCTATGTCATGTTTTGGTGTCTCTTTTCCTCCAGTAGAATCGAGTTCACCGGGAAATATATTAGCGTATTCTGAATTTGAAGTATTATCATCAGTACTATTTTTGTAAGCTAAATTTCTTATAGGGTTTCCTGCACTAAATCTTATATTAGCGTCATCAGTACCACCAAATGCGACATCTCCTGAAGCAGAGCCTGACGGGTTTGTTGTTATTCTAAATGAATTTGTTTCAAGTGAGGTTTCACTTACGTAATATCTTATACCTTCAGTTATACCAGTAGCACTGTCAAGTTTATCTATCACTATAGGTGTTCCTGCGGTTAATCCGTGTGAACTCAAATCTATCTGATTATCAGATACGTCTATGTCTCCTGTATCATTAGACGGACCTAAGCCTATGCCTACATTACCAATTTTAGAACCGTGATTACCTTTTTCGTTAAGTGGTAAATGTAAAATAGCCCCGTGATATTGAGAATTTATAGGCTCATCATCTATAATCATAATACCATACCACAAATCATCATCTTCTGCTGTGTACGTAAACTCAGGCAGGAAAGGGTCATCTTTGAAAGGTTTTACTGACAATTTAGGTGTAGATGGTAATTCATCTTCAAACACGGTCAAAAAGTATGGTAGACGTTCGTCATGTTTACCATGTACTGTAGTTGTAACATCTGATGAAACATTGTTGTGAAATATAACTTCACTTTTTAGAGTGCTTAAATTTTGTAATGTAAAACCAATTTCATCACCGGGTTTTAATTGACCGTCTACTTCAAATAATTTGTTCATTTTAAAAATACTATATTGATTAACTTTGGGTATAGTTTTACTTAAAAAACCACCTTTATCAACATCGCTTTCTGTTACAACTCCAAATCCGTAATCTTTGTCTAAAGTTAACATACCGTCTTCGTCTATTTCAGAGTGATTCCATGTATTTTCATATGCTCCTTTGATAGTTGGCGAGTCATTATACAAAAATTCATTGAAGGTTGGTCCAAGAACACCATACAAATCATCACCTATATTAGCGGCATCGTCATCTACCATTATAGCAGAGTCGTAATTTCTAGCTGTATAGTTCTCTATTTGATAAACTCCGTTCTTTATAGAAACATCCCAGTTCTTTATAGTTGTGAATAACCATACTTTATATGGAGAAAACATCAAATAGGGTAATTGTCTTTCACTCGTCATTTCTAATCCGAGAGTGCTTTTTCCGTCCCACTGAATTTGTATATGTTTACTATCTAGTATAGCCAAAAGTGACATACCAGTGCTAGTAGTAGCTTGGTCACCACCGTCGGTGGCTGCATTAGAACCACCAAAACCACCAGTGCTTCTGTTAGCAGAACCGTACAGGTAAGCAATTAAATTATCTTGATGGGTCATACCTCTAAAAGGCTCAACAGTGTCAACTTTGTATATACCCTTAACTCTGTCTACTACTTTTAAAACTCTAGCTGAACAATAAATTAATTCTCTCATTTGAAAATCAGGTTCTGTAGTACTGATGCCATTTTTAACATCCATAGCAGTTTGCATACTACCTTCTAATTTTAAAAACCCTTTATTAGTAAAACTGTCTACACTAGCAGTTCCACTTGAAAAATTAAAATGGTGAGAAGAAGCAGGGTCAGGGTCTATTAATAAACATAAGTCATGTCCTACATTGTGAGCTATACCTCCACCATAATGTGAAGTTCTACTCTGGTTACCGTAAAACGATTCCGCACCTTCTACAGCACCACCGGCAGTTACACTATCATCAAATATAGTAGCACTTGCAGGATAATAACCTGCAACATAGTCGTTGGTCATACTTGTTTTTATATTGTGATATGGTATATCGTCTAAAGCTGCACCTTTAAGGTTAGATGTAAAATTATTAAGAAGTATACCAGAACTTGCAGTCATCCAACTACCATCTTGTATACCTGCACCAAAGGCTAGTGTAGTTGTTCCCGGAAAAGTTAAATCGGTGTTGAAACCGTGAACATCATGCCCACAGAAACTACCTGTGTCTTGAGGAATTGGTAGAGAGCCTGTAATTATTTCATTTTTAGGGGATACTGTAGCATTACTATGTTTAAAGTTAAAATCTTTAAATCTAATTCCATCAATGTAAACTGTACTAGTAGTAGGTCGAGCATTATATGCAGTATCTGCACTATTTATTGAATAACTTTTTTCACCACCGTCAGCAGCTAAAAACTTATCTGCATTACTAGTTTCAGTTTCAGTGTGTGTGTTACATAACCACACGGTTAAATATCGGGGCCATATAGCATTAGCATCTATAGGACCACCCCCAAGAGGTGTACCACCTTCAAAATAATCAACTCCTCCACTAGTCGCTTGAGTCCAGAAATCTAAACCACCTGAGTCACAACCAGTTCTACCAGTCCACCACATGTGATTATCAAAAAGACCACCCATGAAATGTGTTGAACCAGTATCCGAAGCGTCTTCTACTTCGACAGTTGTATTGGTAGATAAAGGTAATGGTGTCTTCGTTTCAGGGTCTAATAAAGCAAATTGCACCTCTATATTACCAATAGTAGTACAAGGTGCCATAGACAGCTTCATAGTAAAATAAGAATCTTGAGGTATAGTTGACAGAGGTATAGGATTTCCGTGAGCAGCATCGTCTTCACTTTCTAAAATATAAATATCATATTTATCAGTATCTCCACCACCATCTTCGTTTGTGTTTAAATGCCACGATTGTTGGTCACATACATGTATACCGTCAGCCCAATTATCACCTGAACCCACAGTTTTGATAAAAGACCATCCTAAAAATGGATAATCAGTAGTATTATCAGTGAGGTTATCTGTGTCAGACAGTGCACTGAAAGGTATATGTTTATTTATATAACTCATTAAAGTATCTTCAGAATTTGGTTGAAAATATCCTAAAGTAACTACAAAAGCTCTTCTCATTAAAGATATTTTATCAACACCACCATCGGTATAACACTGAGCTGCCTCTAGTTTATGTAAATTTAAATCTATTTCGATACTACCGTTACTATAAGCACCATAATCAGACGTAGCTATTACACCAGTAGAACCACCTCTTGAATATACGTGGACACCGCTAGAATCATCAGAACCTCCTATCGCAACGTTACCAGAACTTGCTCCTTTAGGGTCAGTTGTAATTCTAAAAAACTCAGCATCAGTACCACTAGTACCACTCGCAGCGGTTTCACTCACGTAATATTGAGTTCCCTTCGATATACCTGTTGCGTTAGTCAAACCAGTATCTATTGTTATTGGCGTACCTTGCGTAGGTGTAACTGTAGCAGCACCTCTACTAATAGCATTTGCACTCACATCTATTACACAGTTATTAGAAAGTAAAACTGGTATTTCACCAAAAGTTCCCGGAAACATTTGAGCTGGAAATGGAATAGGACCATAACTGGCAAAAGTTTCCTGAGTATCTTTAAAACTAGTAGCTCCATCACTATGTGTTGCAATAGCTGGATTAGAAGTAGGTTTATATAAATCTTTTAAACGTTGTATTGAAGGGTCTTGAGATGTATCTTTTGAATTTTCAACTCTCAGATTTCCTTCCCAGTAAGCGTACATTTCCATAGCTTTACCGTTTCCTTCTAATAGATTTTTAGTACTAAATCTAGAAACTGCAGTACCTATTAGTTTATGTTCGCCCGTAGTGCTATGTATAGTTAATTCATTATCATGTTTAACAGTGGAGAAAAAGGTATTACCGGTAGTTATTTGGTCGTTATACTCTTCTGTAGAATCTAAAACTTCAGTAGTATCTCCTTTTAATAAGTTTTTTATTTCACTATAAGTAAACCAACAACCTGCACGGGCTTTCACAGCGTGCATATTAAGAGCATCACTTTTAGAAACACCTTCAAAGAATTTTAAAGGTACTACAAGTCTATTGTTTGTGTTACCCGCAGAGTCTGCTATTTGTTGCGTAGCACTAGAATGCATTTGTAACTTTCTTCTAAATTGTTTATGACTCCAACCATAAGCATCTTTTACTTTTTCACCATTTCGTGCTCTAGCAAAATCATAAGCATCGTCAACTTCTAGGAACAAAACACCTCTAGTTCTAATTAATGTTCTACCTATGGCTTCATATTCTGCTTGATTGCTATAACTATATTTATTTTGTTCACCTGTAAACCTTTCTTCATCAGAGATATAACCTTGATTGGTTGCAGATATAGCCATTAAATTACCTAAAGGTCTTTGTGAATTACTATCAGCATCTTTTAATATTAAACTACCAGTTGTAACAATATCCGGCAAAGCATCTTGTTTAATTTTAAATAATGAAAGAGCAGGAGTAGTACTTGAAGATGATAATTTATCACTCATTAAAATATCTTCAACAAATAAATAACCATCCATACGTTTTAATGTAGCAGAACCATAATCTGGTCTATTAGCGATAGAAGTTTTAAATAATGCCTTAGTTTTTTCTGTGCCATTTTTAATTGAACTAAATCCATATAACGAATTTGCAGCACTCGTGTTATCTATCTTAAACGTTCTACCATAGTTGACTCCGCCCGCTCCATCATACAAATCTGGATAAGCTTCATTCAATTCGGCAAATGCAGTAATCGGTGTTTTTCTATAAAATTCTACCATTAAATTCCTCCCATGTCGCTTTGTCTTCTTAATGCTTCAGGTAATGCAACAGCTATACGCTCTGCAAAGTCATCAGCATCATTAGTTACTATGTCGCCGGCTATATTTAAAGTTATGCCTGAACCACCTAACATATTCTGTGTTTTAGAAATTATACTTTCGCCGGGTTCTACCATTATTGGGAAATGTCTTCCTCCAAGACCTCCAGTATCATAAATTTTACCACCCATATCATAAATAGGTGTACTCGTGTCAACATTCGCACTGCCACCTGTAGTGGATACAGCTGCGGTCGCTGCTCCATATCCGGACATCATATTTTTCACACCAAGCCCTATAGCTGTAAACAGTCCTGCACCTGCAACACTAGCGATTGATATACCGTACGCACCTTTAGTCAAAGCTTCATAACCAGCCGCTTTAGCAACTGCAACAGCTGCATAAGCACCAGCAAGTCCTATCAATATAATTCCTAATGCTTGGGCTGCTCTCCCTTCTTGATTCATAAAATATATACCTGCCGCAAAACCAATATGCATTAATGTCATTGAAGATAACAAAGCCCTTTTGGCAGCAACATTCTTCATTTCTGCTTTTGTCAGACCTTCAACAGCTAACAAATTAGCAAGAGTGTGTAACTCTGTTAATGGTAAAATACTATTCATTATCTTAAACATTACAATAACTTGTAAACCATTATCACCTAAAGCATTGATAAGTTTAACCAACACCTTTAGAGGTAACATCAACACGTGGAACATATTAGCTAAACCCATACCTTCTTTGTTCATATTTGCAAACATTGTCAGTAATTGTTTCATCAACTCAGCTAACTCATTCAAAACTGCTATAGCAGTATCTCTAAGGGCTTTACCCATATCTGTAAGCTTTTTTGTACCATCGGGGGCTGTAAATAAAAAGAAAGCTTCGAAATCTGCTACCATAACCTTCAAAGACTCACCAAAGGCATTCATATTACCAGTGGCTGTACCAAGCTCGTCCGAGAGCAAAAATGGAGCCATAAGTGCGTTTTTAACCACTTGTATTTGATTAGCAAGAGATTGTTGCTGTATATCTGCCATTCTTGTAGCTGCACCAGCTGAATTCGATAAATCATCAACTGCTCCTTGAAATTCTTCAGCATTCTGAACTAAATGAACGAATGCAGTAGCACCACGAACATTTAAATCTTCGAGCAATGTGGTCATTAAATCTACATCAGATGCAGCTGGTCCCATCGCTAGTTTAAACTGCATAGCAATATCTGTTAACATCCTGAAATTACCTTCAGAATCCATTATTTCTACACCTAATTTACGGAAAGCTGCTTCACTATCTTGTGCATGTTGAGCAAACTCAGCTAAAGCCTGACGTAAACCACGACCTGCAATACCTGCTTCTAAAGCACGATTAGTTAAAACTTGTAAAGAACCAAGTAATTGGTCTATGTTTTGATTAGTAGAAACGAAGAAAGGCATAGCGAACTTAACAGCACTGGCTAAATCTTGATATTCAATCAAAGACATGTTAATAGCATGAGCGAATTTGTCTGTCAATTCTGCAGAATCACTCATTTGTAAACCAAAACCAAAGATAGTCTGCGTGGTTAATTTAGCGATAGTGTCATGGTCACCCTGTACAGCCATAGATAATTTCAATGTATTAGCTAATACTTCTTGCGAATCTGAAGCTGATAAACCAGCCGAAGCTAATGTATAAAGTCCTTCAGACGCGGTTTGTAAAGATATACCATATTGTGTACCGAAGTTGACTATTTCATCTGATAAAGCAAATAGAACTTCATTTGTAGTTTGAAAAATAGATTGAGCATTCATTAATTCCTTTTCAAAATCTTGGAATGTACTAACGAGTGATTGTAATCTGAAACCAAAGGTCATCAAAGCTATACCACTCATCATCAAAGCATTCATAAAAGCACCAGATAACTGCATTTGTAATCTAGATATAGAGCCGTTTATCTGTCCGTATAATCTTAATTGTTCCCTCAACTGTGCATTATTCTTAGCTATACCTCTATCTCGCGTTATTTGACCTTCTCTTAATATTTTATTGTTTTGACGCATAACATTACCATGCATGCGTTCTTCCATTGTAAGTAGTTCGTGTGCATCTTCCATTTGTACAAGTATAGCTAATGATGCTTTATGTTGAGCTGTACCCTTTTCAGCCTCTCTAACTTGTCTTCTCATTAGAGTAATAGCTTGTTTACGTTGGGCATTTTCATTTTGAGAAAAAGTTGTAAGACTAAATTTACCACTTTTAGCTTGTATACCTAAAGCTTTTGCAGATGCTGCATACTTTTTATTTGCACCTTCCATAGCTTTTAAAGTTTGTTTATATGCTGCAGCTTGTCTTCTATATTCAGCATAAGCAGCTTTAGTCCCACCTTTCTTATATTTACCGGGGTCCATTGCTGCCATAGCAGCCTTGGCGTTAGCTTTTACTTGCTGAGTTATCTGTTTAGAACGTCTTTTTAGCTTTTCATCAGCAGCTGCGTTAGATTTTTCTAATCGAGCTACTAAACGTTCATGGTCTTTGACGAGGTCATTGTTTGCTTTGTTAGTGCTTTGAGTAGATGCCTTCTGTATTCTAGACATTCTACTCATAAATTGAGTCTGCGCCTTATTAGCCGATGCATCATCGAACACCATGCGCATATTTGCTCTAACGGATACTGCACTCATTACCATTATTTATACCTATAACAAACTTTTAAAGGTTTGTTGTTCTTGTTTTTTTGCGGTTATCCCTGTAAGTGAATCATACTTAGCCTTCATCCTTAAAGACTTTGCATATTCAGACCTTACTTGTGGTTTATTTTTGGCTATACCGCCTATATCTTTATCATCATATCCATCAAAGGCATGGATTGTGTTAAAGTTAGACAAACCTCTAAGTAAACCCTCTAGTTCATACCTTGGAGTA
>CERA01004888.1_pt1 | contig 10290 bp, 8 predicted proteins | sample 530881 | NCBI WGS metagenome assembly CERA01 (sample SAMEA2621061, study PRJEB7988) | marine metagenome | biome: marine biome (ENVO:00000447); feature: deep chlorophyll maximum layer (ENVO:xxxxxxxx); material: "saline water (ENVO:00002010), including plankton (ENVO:xxxxxxxx)" | depth 50 m
AAACAAGTCCTCACCAACTACAAAACAATTACAAACTATCTTCAACACTGTGCGTGAGCAAATCGGCGAAGTATACGGCACTAGAAATTTAGATGAATTTGTATCCGAAGCGTTAAGCAATCCACAATTTCAGTCGGCTTTAGCTTCGATAAAAGTAGACAGTGACAGAACTTCTTTATGGAACAAACTCCGTGACACCTTTAAAAAGATCCTACGCAGGGTGCTAAGATTACCGCCTACCTCTGCTCTTACAGAAACAGATAGCATAATGGATGCTATCATAGCACCTGCTCCAGAGTATCGTGACGCTCCAAGAATACCACTTATCACAGAAACAAAGTCGGGCGCTAATAAATTACTTACCAACATGGTAGATGTAGTGCCAGAAACAACACAAAATACGTTAGCTGACTTTGCAGATCTAGCATACAATGAAAACGCCAAACCTATTGTTAGAAACTTTTTTCTAAGTCTGCTTCCGTCAAATATTTTATCTGACATGGCTAAGTCTAAGATACCTTTTGCACCAGAACTAAACATATTAATAAACGAAATGAGTGGTTTGCTTAGAAACAAAACAGACATACTAAACTCACTATCTAATGAGTTGTTTAAATGGAAAAAAGCAAACCCTGAACAATCTAAAATACTAAATAACCTCATACCGCGCAGCACGTTTTTACGTGTTGATCCGTCTGTAGATGTCAGCACCTATAAGAATGATCGTCAGAGGACAGCAGAACATGCAGATCTGCTTGCTCTTTACAATCAATTAGATCCTCAAGGTCAGAAGCTGTATCAACAAATGAGGAATTACTTTCAGGATACTTACAATGACGTAATAGCAGCGTTGGAAACAAGACTAGAAGCTACTATGCCTGAAGGCGAGGCAAGAGTAAGCTCTATGAAGAGACTGGCAGAAGTATTGCAAAAAGAATCAGGTGTCATACGTCCGTACTTCCCACTCACACGTAAAGGCGATTATCGTTTATCCTATACTGGCCCTGATTTGTTAAATCCTCAGAATAAAGCAGGAGAGCGTTATATAGAGTATTATCCTACACTTAGAAAAGCGGAGCAAGCTAGGGATAGAGCGAGTAGGGTAGTAGTTGATGAGGTTGGCACTACAGATTTTGAAATTTCTCTAGCCTCCAAACCTATGGATATAGAAAGAAGCCCTCCACCTAGATTTGTTATGCAAATTATAGACGCAGTAGATTTACGTAAAGATAAGTTTGCTAATGAACAAGACTATAAAGAAGCCATGCAAGCAATTATAGATCTATCCTTAGACGCTATGCCTGAACGATCTTTTATGCAAAGTTTTAGACGGCGTGGAAATAAGCGAGGGTTCTTAGGAGACATTACACCTACAGGTATGGGTGATATGGAATTTGATGCCTTCACAATGTTAAAAGAAAAAGGACGCAATCTAAACAGACAGCTAGTGCAGATGCAGTATGCAGCTAAATTAGAAAACTTTAGAAAAAAACTAGCTATGCCTAGCAAAGAAGGATCAAAACAAAGTTACCTTACTGACCCTGTGACTGCACCTATAGCAGGGAAAATGAATCAAATAGCTAAGTTTGCTCAGGCTCCAAACATACCAAGAGCCTCGCAAATAGTTAATAGTGTAGGTTTTGGCTATACTATGGGTTTAAACTTTTCTTCTGCTTTCATTACTTTCTTTGATGTTGGCATGTCCTCCATGCCTGTACTCGCGGGTAAATACGGTATTCGTAATACAACAAGGGCATATGGCGATGCTGTAAGACTATTTACTAAAGCTCCTAAAAAACGCACAGTTATGCTTCCGGGAGCGGACGGTACACCAACACCTCAAGAGATAAATATGGGCGCTGCAGGTAAGTCTTCCGGTAATTACGGAGATGCGCTACCAGACGATATGAAGAAGTTGTTTGTAGACAAAGCTATAGACAAGGCTACGTCACAAGGGCAATTCAATCAGTCGTTTACACAAGAAGCTTTAGAGGTGGGTAAGGACGCACCGCTTGAAACATTTAATCGTTATATGAGCTTTATGTTTCATCACTCAGAACGGTTCAACAGAGAGACCACGTTCATTGCAGCATATCTCGCATCCGCTAGAAAAGCATTGCAAGATGGCAAGACACTAGATGCTGATTTAGCAGACAAACTAGCGCAAGATGCCATAAACGATACTGAGTTTACTCTTGGCGGGACAGCCGCTGCAGGACGTCCGACTATAGCACAGACTGGTGTAGGTAACGTTGCCTTCTTATTTAAACGCTTTGCGATAAGTAAATACTACATGATGATACGTCTAGGTAGAGACGCTATGAAAAACATGGACCCTAAAGAGAGAAGGGCAGCACAAAAAGGACTAGCAGGATTTATAGGGATGTCAGGCCTTTTGGCAGGGTTGGGCGGGATGCCACTGATGGGGGCTTTAGGCGTACTGTACAATATGTTTACAGATGAAGATGAAGATGATTTTGAAGCAGCTACACGTAAGTTAGTAGGCGAAGGTATCTATGGTGGGTTAGCAAATGAAATTCTTGGGGTGGATCTAGCTAATCGTATATCCATGAACAGTCTTATATACCGCAAACCCATTATAGAAAAAGATCAGAGTAACTTATGGACGTTGGTAGAACAGCTTGGCGGTCCAGTTGTAGGCGTTTATCTAAGCGCAGAGCGTGGCGTAAAAGATATATCAAACGGTGAGGTCTATAGAGGTATAGAATCTATGGTTCCAGCCGCTTTTAGGAACGCAATGAAAACAGCACGGTTTGGAGTCGAAGGCGCTACCACCCGTAGGGGTGATCCGATTACAGAAGACATTAATCCATACAATATAGGGATGCAGTTTTTGGGGTTTGCTCCAAACACCTACATACAATCTCTAGAGTTTAATAAAAACAATCGTCGCAGACAAGAAGCTATAAATAGTAGGCGTACTAAACTATTACGTCAGCGTAACATGGCTAGGAAAGAAGGCGACTTTGCAGAAATATATGAAATAGATAGGCTAATAGAAGAGTTTAACGCTTCTCTGCCAAGCGGTGCATCTAAGTCTATAATAACCAATAAAACTAAAGAAAGGTCATTTGCATCTTTTGGTAGGACAACGCTAAAAATGCGTGGGGGCATGACATACACCCCGTTCATGGAAGAAAGTTTAAACGAGTTTGACCAAGGTTTTAACTTGTTTTGAAAAAGAACCCCTACCGGAGCAGCTCACAGTAGGGGTACTCTACATATAGTAGGGCAGTTCTAATGGAGAACAACATCGAGTATCGAGTTGCCATATCTTGTGTATCACATAGTTCTCCACACACGTAAACCTAATTTTTTGTTTTCTATGCAAATTTGCACTTCAAGCTCCCATGCTTTCATTTTTGCAACACTTTTTAGCTGTTTTGTGCCTTTTTCTGTGTTTATACACGGCAGGAAGAACGAAGAACCCACATCCATAGCTTCCCAGTTTATAGTAATTCTAAGCCCATCAGGGTTTAGATCGTCAAGTTTCATTACTTTCTGGTTCATCAAACCCTTCAAACCTCATCTGTAATACGTCCTGCGGAGGCATATTAAAGTCTGTGCCTTTTGTCAGTCGCTTCTTCACACGCTTTGCATTCTTCTTCTGTTTAAGATCATCGACCAAAGACGCATAGTTTATCTGTTGATCTGTACACCAATCCTTAAAAGGTTTGATACGCAAGAACAGTTCTTTGGTATCGGGTTCGTATCTAGCTACTAGCTGCCCACGCGGTACAGCAGTAACAGGTACTAGCTGATCTAAACCGTTATCGTGTTTGCCCCGTAAGTCCTCGGTGCTTTCGATTTTAAGTATGTTATTGTAGTTCTCTGATATGTAGTTACCCAGTGTATCGTCCACAGAAGCCCCAATATCATTCACAAACGTATTTCTACGTATTAGTTCTTTGACCACCCACTTGTATACTTTGCCTACATCATAGTTAACAAACCCCAGCTTTTTGGCGATCATCAACCCCGCTATTATTACAGCGTTGCCGTTAGACCAGAAACGGTTCTCAGGTCCAAGCCCTGCCGCTTCGTCTAGTTTTGTTTTTATAGACTGTACAATTTTACGTGCTTCTTCTTTATTGTTTATCACCCATTGTATATATTTCGGCCCTATCCAACCGTAGTTTACTTGAATATCCTCGTGAAGATCTGCTGTAATTCGTGTATCTTCTGCACCAGATATTAGTTTTAAAACTTTTATTTCAAACAACCGCTGCATCTCTGCTTTCGGCGTAGCTTTGTCACGACTCAATATCTCCCATGCACTAGTGTTGCCAGAGCTAAGAGCTAGCAGTTTCCAAGGCTTACCACGCACGCGCTCTTCGTTGCCGTTTGCTGACAGCCTGTTCTTCTGACGACCCCCCGATACTTGATAAACATACTCAGACATCTCTGAGCTTGTTACGTTAGTCATCTCGTCAGATATTAAAGGTAGGCTATGCATAACTTCGCCACGGTTCATACGCGAATTGTGTGTGTCGGATTTCTGTAGGGATAGTAACTCTGGGTTGCCCCACAAAGACATAGCCGCATATTGTGCTGTAGTTTTGCCTACACCTGTACCCCCAAACAAATGCACCGCCATACTGTTCAAACCTGTTAGAGCCATAAGAGGAGACCCAAAACCTACACCAACTACATATTGATGCATCTCAAAGCCCTCTCTGTCGTAGAAGTTTAAAAGTTCTATGTTCTTTTCCTCTGACCCCTTTGGCTCAAATGAGTCCATAAACCCCGCTGTTTTGGAAGAGGGTGGATTGTAGGTTATATCACCACCCTCAACAAGTTTTTCTCCTAGTACAAATGCCTCCATGTCTTCATCAACCCAACCAAATTGTCTATGCGCTTCAGATGCTGTTGATGTGTGTTGTAGCTCATCTACCCATTTTGTTGTATATGCCATAAGTTTATCCAAATTTTTGCCCCATGCAGTGACGCCCTCTCGTGCCATACTTTTACGAAACTCTTCTCTAGAAGTTACGTGTGTAAGCGGCACAGTAAATTGACGCACACCGTCACGAGGTAAGTGTAAGCGAAACACTAGCGTCTCGCCAAGTTCTTCGTCGTGTAAACGACGAGTTATATAAATATCGTGATGATATATTAGTTCTTCTTCTATATCCCCGTCAGCATTGCTGCTACGCAGAAAGACGCCCCCTGCCGTACCTCTGAAATATGGTTTAGGAAATATAGGTATGTCATACAACTTACCTGATATGGGGGCCTCTATAGTAATTTCACCGTCTGCTTCTTTTATACGTTTACCCAATACAATCGGAGATTTTATCTGTTCTCTAAGAGAACATTTGTTACATACACCTTCGTTTAGTTCGTTAAAACGATCACAGGTGTACGGCCCTTTAATCTCTTCTATCTTTCTATACATAGACGTTGCATTGTAATCAGGGTGCCTACTAGATATTTTCTCTGCGGCTATCTCACCATCTATGCAGAACTTTGTAATCGACAGACCCGCTCTCCACAAAGGTTCACTAACTTCGTGTTGTTTCGTAGCTATATATTTTAGCTGACCACACCCACGTCCTTGTAATGTTTTTTGCATTATAGTTTTAAAAACATTTTCAGAATTATCTGCATAGGCTTCGTATAGCGCGTCAGTGCCTAGATCAACGTTACTAGTTGTCTTCAAATCAACGCCTAGTTTGTCAACAAACTCTGAAAGAATAACAGGCTTAATAGGTTCTACACCGTACAGCATGACGGGTAACGGTTCATCAGCTTTGTAGTTATGCGTATTAGGTACTCTTAATATACGAGCCACGTCAGCCGTTACTGCGGGATCAGCAAGTAAACCTTTTTCGGCACAGGCCCGTTTCAATCGCTCTGCTGCGTCTATCCACTGCTCCGCCGAAACCGCTTCGGTAAGAGGCCAATAAACATGAACACCGCGCCCGCTGTTGACCAATGTAGGTTTAGGCAGAGAAAGATCTTTACAGAAGTTACGCAATGCGGCCACGGCGAGCTGCTGCGTGGCGTATTCCTTTGAAGGCCCACAATCTAAATCAAGGAACAAAGCTTTTAATTCTTGTGCATTGTCACCCTTACGGTTGGTAGGTTCTTTAAAAGTACTGAGTGCAAAGTATACGTCTAGGCCATCATTGTTATACTTATGTGCCGCTTGTTCTACTTCTTCTATGGTATCGTAGAACTTTTGTATCCGTATATTATCTTTCGCTCTTGCAGCGAATACACAGTAGCTTCCGTTACTACTCAGTACCCCCTGTAAAAATTCTGTTGTTTCCATAATGCTGCTCCAAAATGCGTCGTGGTGAGGCGGAGAAGTATGGAAGCCCCACCACGACAATGACTATTGTTAATGCTTCCCAATGGGTTAATCGTCCCAATCATCAACAATAGACGCAAGGTCTTCATCAGGTGGCGGAGCAGCGCCCTCTGCTTTCTTGGAGACCTTTTTCGGTGCAGGTACTTCGTCCTCTTCGACAGGAGCAGTATCTGCTGTACTTAAAAATACTGTGGACGGATCGTCTTCGTCATCTATAACCCAACCATCGTCAACCGCAGCAAAAGGAGAATGTTGTTTTTTCTCGACAAGTTTAATAACTTGCACAGCCTTTATGCGTAATGACACACCACAAGTACTCATGTTGTAGGGGACTAAGTTTACCCCCAAGTTTACGAGGCTACCAGTCGTAAGTCTAAACTCAGATGGTAACTTCTTGTTATTCGAGTCTACAATTAATGGTGGGTCAGTAACCTTACCTTTGAACTGTCCTCTTAGTTGCACTGAACCTATAAAGTTGCCTTCATTATCTTTGTCGAAAATCTCTACAGGTTTCGGCATAGCGGGCCAATTCTTAGCCGCCTCAGCTTTGTAAGCAGCCGCCATGTGCTTGTATAGTTCTTTAGCCTGACTTTCTGACATTTTAAAGTCCATCTCATACTTGGCGTTTTCTTCAGTAGGCCCACAAGGTACTGTCTTACCTTTAGGTGGAATAGAATTATCATACCTGTAAGTTTGATCTAACTTTGGATACAGGGCTTCAACTCTTTCAATTAAATGTATATTGGCTTCCGCCATTGTCGTTCTCCTCATATTTGAACCCGTCCACTACTTCGAACGGTGATTTATCTATAGAAGTCTCTTCTAAGACAACTACAGTCTGTAATGCAGCCATGCTTGCAGCAGGGCTACCCTTTTGTTTTAAAGCTTCTCGCTGTTCTTTATCGTTAAGCGCACGTAAAGCTTTAAAAAACAATTTTGGCATGGTGCTACTAGTATCAAAACTAATTTGTGTCACCACGGAAATAGAACTCGTCTTATGCCCATGAAGGTACTTTGCATAAGCTTGCATAGGCATGTTACCATCTTTCGCTTTTCCAAATATAGATGTTGCCGGTATGCGAAGTTGATAGATAGTATCCATCTGCTCCTCAAGTACGATAGCCAAACGTTGAGAGTACCTACAAGCTCGGCCACCCCCCTTGCTCGAACCCTTGATGTTTTGCTCACAACTCATACACCTGTGGGCTTGCCGTTGTTTTAACGGTACATCAAGAGAAGGTACTACGGTATCTGACGACCAACATGTAGGAGCAGATGGATTTGTCGGATCGTACTCTGCCTCATAGTAGGTACGAGCCAACTTAGCAGCGTTTACAATAACCACATTTAACGGACCTGCAGTAATACCCACCTGCTCACCGTCAACAGTCTTTTTAAAATGACTATCTCCAAGAGTGATATTGTTAAACGCTGTAACTGACATTACTCGGCTTGCCCTGATTTAGTTACTTCTGACAATGCCGATTCCACATCATTTAAACGAAAACGGTATACCTCACCTACCTTTATATAAGTGTTATCAGGTATGTAATCGTTGTTTACCCACTTTCGAACAGTAGATACGGACACTTGGAAGTAATCCGCTACTTTATTAATATTTACATATGGAGTATCTTCTACTTGCATCATTTGTTTTTCCTCACAGAAACAACGTATTCACTGTCCACGTTTAGACCTGCAGGTTGAAGATCAGGGTTTTCTTCCAAGAACTGCCTTACGTTGGTTTGGTTAAGGCGTTTTTCAAAAAACTCTAGAAGATTATGTTTCTTTACAAAAGCATACATGGCTTCCCAGTCATTAGTCCAAACGCGTTGTCTGACAGTGCGATAAAATATACCGCTTGCGGTTTTCACACTATCTACCCCTTGCTCTTTGCAATAGTCCAACATAGCAGATTTTATCTTGTCTTGCTGTTTAGATAATTTTTCATCTGCTTCTTTGAACTCTGCAGACAACTCAGACCTTTTACTTCTTATTTTTATAAAAGTCTTTAATAATTTATCGACACTGACGGTCATTTGTGTTCTCCATTTATAGATACTTTACTGACATATAGTAACTTATACTACTTAGTCAAGTATTTCTTTGTACAAATTTATCATTTCTGTGTGTACGTTGATACGATCGTCTAAAAGGCGGTAAATACGCTTTTCAGCATTTGACCCCGCTATTTGTATAACTGTACACTTATGGTTCTGTCCTGACCTATGCACACGTGCGTTTGCCTGTGCATATGTTTCTAGTGATGAAGTCGGTCCCCACCATACAACAGTGTTGGCAGCGGTAAGCGTAACACCGTGAGCAGCAGCTTGCGGTTGTATTATCAGAACACGAGGATCAGGGTCTGACTGAAAGCGCTGGAATATGTCTGTACGTTTAGGCGCAGGAACATCTCCTCGTATGATCTCAGACGTAACACCGTCCCGGAGGAGTCTTTCCGATAGCATATCAATCGTGTGTCTAAACGGTACAAACACCAGAACTTTTTGACTGCTTTCATCTATAACTTCTTTTAGGACTTGATACCTATTCTTAATGTCAAACTGTATCGTATCGCCTTCATCAGTATATATCGCCCCTGCACTTATTTGCAGCAGCTTGTTCAAACTTATAGCAGCGTTAGCGGCTGTAATGTCTTCTCCAACTATTTGCATAACCATCTTCTTGCGAAGTGTTTCGTAGTACTTTTTTTGTTGCGTTGTCATATCTACAAAGCGTTTGGTATAAACCATATCAGGTAAGTCCAAACACTCTTCTTTTGTAAAACGTATAGCGGGTTGCAAAGCTCTGAATACAGTGTCTTTAGCTGTATCTTTTGGTTTGTATTTAAACTGCGTTACTTTCCACATAACTATATCTCGCCAAGACCCAAAAAATCTCGGTACAGATAATGGATTAATCATCTTAGCTAGGCCATAAGCATCCAAAGGGCTTTGAGCCGCAGGTGTGCCAGTCATCATCCACAGCCAAGCATCTTCTCCTATGATATTATTGAGCGTCTTCCATCTTTTAGTCTGCACGTTTTTATAGTGCGTGGCTTCATCAACTATAAACAAATCAAACCCACCGTTGGCTATATCGTCCTTTACAATCTCTACGCCATCGTAATTTATGATTATAAACTCTGCACCGCTGTTGATAATTTTCTTACGCTTCTCTTTCGAACCATAAGCAACATCAACTGTCCTATGCATTGCAAAAGAGAATAAATCGTTCCTCCATGCGCTGTCCATAATTGACAGAGGGCATACAACAAGAACCCTGTTTACCTTCCCCTGTTGCATCAAGTAGTCAGCCGCCCATATAGAAGACGCCGTTTTTCCCGTACCTTGTTCATTAAAGCAAAAGGCTTTTTTATTCATAGTGAGAAATGATGCCGTGTCTTTCTGATGTTCAAACGGCTTGTATTGTCCCGGCCAGCTATAACGTTTAGTAATAGGTGACGGTATGTTTATATTTAAGTTCTTGAGGGTGTGAACTTCGTCAATACCCCAGTTTACGACAACTTCGTTCATAGACACTTCCTTACTCTTTGGGATTACAGTTGTTATCTGTTTAGGGTTACGAACTTTAAGCAGTAACGCCTTGTCCCTTATTATTTTCATGTTGTTCTCCGTGGTAGCTTGTAGCTACTTCTTTTTGGGTGGCTTACTCATCCTTCCACCTGCTGCTCTATTTTTTGATGGACTTTGTAGCTTTACGCCATCTTTATTAGATCCACCTTTACTCAATGCTTTCTTGTGCGCGACGTCTTTACCTTTCCTGTTCACTTTTTTCTTGTCCAGTTTTCTACGAGCGCGTTGTCTTTCCATGCGGTCAGCGTGTTCACCCCTAGCTTTCTGTTGCTTATACTCTTTCTTGTAAGGTCTAGGCTTGTTTTTATATGGCATTAGTTACTCCCATTATGAGGACACTCCATCACTGGACAATGG
>CERA01065896.1_pt1 | contig 10290 bp, 23 predicted proteins | sample 530881 | NCBI WGS metagenome assembly CERA01 (sample SAMEA2621061, study PRJEB7988) | marine metagenome | biome: marine biome (ENVO:00000447); feature: deep chlorophyll maximum layer (ENVO:xxxxxxxx); material: "saline water (ENVO:00002010), including plankton (ENVO:xxxxxxxx)" | depth 50 m
TTGATAAAATGGTTGGTATTATACTACCATTTTGTATGATTGGAATAGACTTTAGTAATTTGTATAACTATAAACGTAAACTAATATGAAAAAAATAAAAGAAATGGTGGCACCTGTGAAGATATTCATGAGTGTCATCGTCTCAGTTTTACTGGGATTAGGAACTGTAACGGTATTAATTCCTGTTACATATCTATACAATATAGATATTGATACAGCAAGAATGATATACCTAATGATTACAATAGTATATTTTATATCAACAATTTTATATGTATTCAATTTTAAATTGATGTATGAAAGATATAAATATAATAAAACACGTGGAAAATGATAGAGGTTATTAAGAGGTTATTTAATAATGAGAAGGAGGATACTAATCTTCCTTCTCTTTCTAATCTAGATCAGAGTGGAGCGTGGAATATGGAAAATCTAAAATTACAAGTTGATGATGAAAAGGAAGGAATTAATATGAAAAGAATTATGACATTTGAAAATGGTAAATTATTTAGAGGTCATGGTGGTGGTATTCATAAAATAGGAAATTCATTATCACTTGTAAATTGTTACTGGACGGATGTAGTTGTACAAAACTATTGTACAAAAACTAATGTAACTAACACTGAATATAGTGTAGATTCTGGTAGTCATCCAAAATATATAAGAAAAATTATGGATAATTTAAATCATGATTATTATAAATTTGAATTGGATGATGTTACTATAAATGTTTATGATTGGTCAATTAGAGTTACTAAAAAAGTTAAATATGATGGATTAGAGTTTAAAGATCATTGGGATAATATCAATGAACTTAAACAATTAAGATTTTTTATAAGGAGAATTAAAGATGTAATGAAAAATCACCATAATATATTTGATAAAATAGGTAAATTAAATAATGACAGAAATTGTGTAATAATAAATGATCTAAACATATGATAGATAAAAGAAGATACAGAAATGCAATGATAGGAGCAGCAGTAGGATATGTAGGATTAATATTAACACTTGTAGTTATAATAATAATGGCTCAATTGTGACCTACATAACAACACAAGTATATTTTATTAGATATACTTGTATTAGATTTAGTAGTCAGTATGATTATTAAGTTTGAGTGAGAGGAAATAAGGAAGTGGTATTAAGTTATCACTTCCTATTTCTATTTTATTAACCAAAACAAGTATTACGGCTATGGCAGAATTACAATATAATGAATTATTTAATTGGTGTGTTGAACTATTATTATGGTTAGCATACATGACAGGAACTACATATGAAGAGATAAATGTGATAATATTTATAATTGTTGGACCAATTATCTTCTCATTATTAGTAATGTATTCAATATTTATAACATATAAATACCAACAACTTAAAAAGGATCTAGACTTAGATGATGGAGGATTATATAAAATGTAAATATGGAAGACTTAAAAGAAAAATATAAACCAGAAGTTTTAAAGACAGTTGGTCAACCCAAACCTAATTGGTTATATAAACCAGAGGTTAAACCAAGGATTTGGGTTACCAAAGAGTCTTTGAAACATCTTAAAAAAAATAAAAAAAATGTTTAAAGAATTATTAAAATGGTTAGGTGCTTACTATTTGGTGTTATTAGGAGCAGGAATTATGTTATGTATGACATCATGTGGAATGAGCCAATTAACTATTCAACAACAAAGAGATCTAATAAAAATAGATAGGGAATTAAGTGAACTATGGAATGATTATGAATACGCATCTGATAGTTTATGGATTGAAAGAGATAAAATATTAAAATCTAATAAAATTAAGAAATAATGGCAAAGAAAATAAATGAAGTGTGGTATGCATATAATGCAAAGGGACAAAAAATACCACCATATAAGAGTACTTATACAGATCGTGGTCCTAAAACCTTAATAGGTAAAATGTGGAAAGTATATAAACAAAACTGGATTGAATTAACAGTAACATTTATAGTTGGAATTTTAATACTTAGTGCATTAATGTATGGATTTTTACAATTAATCTCATGAGTAGGAATATAACACTTGATGATAATAAAATTAAATTATTAATCAAGAAAATATTCAGTAAAGATTATAAAGATACAGTAATTGTTGATGCATTAGTTAAAATGTTAGGTGATTCATCTTTAGATATGTTAATACATATTATGTTTAACACTGATTATAAACTTTTAGAAGTTGGTGATATTGTAAAGTTTAAACCTGGTAAGTATGATTATGAAAATCATGATAAAGATATTATGATTGATAAAGGTATTATGTCTAAAGATGGATTTATGTATGGTGAAATAATAGGTGACAGTGGATATGGTGATGATTTTAATCCAACTCATTATAAAATGAAAGTTTGTGTTTTTTTATGTGATGGAGATCAAATAATAATGAAAGATAATGAAGTAAAAACATTAGATTGTATAAAAATTGATCCAAATAATATAAAATATAATAAATTAATGAATATTTATAATGAAAAAGTTTAGGTTTGGTATAGTATCGTATGATGTAATTAGTGATCCAGAATTATCAAGAAATGCAAAAGCAATTTATACTGTATTAGCAGTACATTGTAACAAAGAACGTACTTGTTTTCCTTCAAATAGTACTATGGCTGATTTACTTAATGTTAGTTATAGTACTATTAAAAGGGGAATAAAAGAATTAAAACAAGCAAAGTGTATAACAAGAGATGGTAAAATAATAAAATTAATCAAATGAAAAAAATAATTAAATCAGTTGGCTTCTTTATATTAGGAGCATTAAGTATAACAATATGGTATGGTTGTGAAACAATGACAGTTAATGAACCTACTACGTGTCTAATATATGGTGACACAAGAGAATTAACAGATACAGTATATTTATATGACAATGGAAGACATGTAGATATAATATTAGATGAAGGAAATGGAAGATTTGCAGGATTTGGATGGGGATCAGAAACATTTTATTTAAAAGTTCCAACTTGGGATGATTTAACATATAGAGCAGTTTACAATGCAACAAAGAAAAATAATAAAACATTAATGCATGTAAAAGAAAATCTTATAAAATCTGAAGATTGGGTAGCTATACCTGTTACTGAAGAACAAGTTGATGAATTATGGGATAATATATTTAGATCATTTGATCTAGATAGTGTTGGTAAATTAAAATTTGTACAAAATGGATATGGTGAACATGATAAATTTTATAAAGCAAAAGGATCCTATAGTTTAAACTATACTTGCAATAGTTGGGCTAATGATATGTTGAAAAAAAGTGGCATTTATGCAAGAAAACACGCAATATTTAGTGAAGAAGTAATAGATATTCATAGAAAATAACTATGGATAGCTATACTTCTCACAACTAATTTTATTGAGGGAGTAAAATTAGGTAAAAGGGACATGTATTTTTCTTACTTTTGTTGAATGATTTATCAATTACCAAACGGAAGAATAATACACATGTCTCTTGAACAATATCTTGATCTTACAGATGAAGATATTCAAGAGTTGAACTGTTTAGGTAATGAATTTACAAGTGAAGTAAATGATCCTTTCTTTAGATCAGAACTTTCAAAAGGAACAACTAGAAGCCCTAAGAATATTCAATACACAGCTGATGAACAATATCCTGCTAAAGAACATGAACCGGATCTATCAGAGATTCCTGACATAGATAAATTAGAAGATACATATTTTCATCCTGATGATATTTAATATATAATCAAAACAATTTTATTAATTAATTTAAAAACCAATTTGACATGACAGAAAATGGTAAAGTTACTATTGTGCCTGATGAGCACGGTAGTGTAATTAGAGTATCTAAAAATAACCCAGAATTTGGGCACGTTAGACTAACTCAAGAAAAAGTAGCATTTGGAGCCCAAGGATGGGTAAATAAAAAAACAAGAAGTACATTAATACATGGTACTGTAGAAGATTTACAATCAATAGGTATTGCTGATAAAACAGAACTACCTGGACATATTGTTATAAGAGAACAATTTGAAGCATTTAGTAATGATAATCCTGATAGAGATTTAAAAATAGCAGGTGATACTGGTGTTGTATGTATAGGAACAAACATTGAGACAGGAGAAATAGATGCTCCTATATATAGAAAAACATTTTATTCAATGGATCTTAATGAACAAGATACTTTAATAGCACATACTAATAGTGATGCAATAAGAGCAGCTAATGGTAATGAGTCAAAGAAAGTAACTATTACTAAAGATCAGTTAGATGAAATGACTTCTAATGATGAAGAAGAAAAACCTAAATCAACTAGAAGAAATAAAAAAGAAGAAACTGAAGACTTAGAAGAAACTCCAACTGAAGAAGTTGAAGTAGAAGATAGTTCATTTGAACTTTAAACCATCTTCAATACTTGTTTTGAAAGAGAGGCCTTAATTGGTCTCTCTTTTTTTTTTAACTCACTTAATAATAACTTAATAACAACTTAAAATTATGTTTACTGATGAACAACTTACAAAATTAAAAAAGTCACAGGATACTGTGCAACTTCATAGACTAGGTATATTAGATCAATATAATAGTTATGATTTTAAAATTGATTATAGCAAATTAAATCCTCAACAACATTTCTTATTTAAAAGAGTGTTACATGGATTAAAGTTATATAAAAAAGAAGAAATTGATAAAATGCATTGGGACAAGAAGAGAAGGATAATTAAAGTATGGAAAAGATCCCAAAATGTTATCAACAAATGGAAACAATGGTTAAATCATAAGAAAGCTAATGCAATTTTTGCTATATTTGAAAATAGTAAAGATGCACAGGCTTTAATAAAAGTTCCATTTGAATATATGCCAGATTATAAGAACAAAATGAGTCTTAAACAATGTGGTATAGAATATGAGCATCTTATAGTAAAGTTTATTGATGAGGGATTATTACCTCGTAATTATTTTGAAATAAAATGAATAATCAATCTAAAAAGATGTCTAAGAAGAATAGAGAATATTCTAAACTTAGAAAAGTGTTTCTTACAGATAAACCTAATTGCATGGCCAGCATACCTGGCTGTGCATTAAGGGCATCTGAAGTACATCACAAAAAAGGGCGTGGTGAATACCATAATGATATGTCAACATGGTTATCTGTTTGTAGATCATGTCATGATTGGATAGAAACACATCCTGAACAAGCAATAGAATTAGGTTTATCAATAAAAAGAAATTAATGAGAGAAGAAGTTCAAGAAAAGGCATTAGATTTAGCCATAAATAATAAAAGATGTGGGTTAGGTATATCAATGGGTGTTGGTAAAACTAGAATAGCAATACAACACTTAATGAAAAACTACAATCCCTTTATACAAGTATTAGTAGTTGTTCCAAAGTTAACTGTAAAAGAAGCTTGGGAAAAAGAATTAATTAAAATGGAATTGTTTATGCAATTAGATGAACATATTACATTTAGTACATATTTATCTATTAATAAACATAATCCTAATGATTATGATATTGTTTATTTAGATGAATGTCATAGTTTATTGGAAAATCATGAAGAGTTTTTATCAAGTTTTAGAGGTAAAATATTAGGTTTAACTGGTACTCCACCTAGAAAAGGAACTGAAAAATATAAAATGGTCAATAAATATTGTCCTATTGTATATAATTTTAGTGTTGATGAAGCAACAGATGGTGATATATTAAATGATTATCAAATTGTAGTTCATGAATTACAACTATCAAAATTAAAAACACATCCAAAGAAAAATAAGGATGGTGGCAAATGGTATACATCAGAGAAAGCAGACTATGATTATTTCACAGCAAGAGTTGGAGATGCACAAACTCAAAAACAAAAACAATTCTCATCTATTATGAGAATGAAAGCTATGATGGATTATGGTACTAAAGAAGCTTATGCTAAAGGTTTATTAAAAAATATTAATCAGAAATGTTTAGTATTTGCTAATACACAAAAGCAAGCTGATAGAATGTGTACACATAGTTATCACTCAGGTAATAAAAAATCTGAAGATAACTTACAACTATTTAGTGATGGAAGAATAGATAAAATGTCATGCGTACTTCAATTAAGTGAAGGTGTTACTATACCAGGACTTAAACAAGGTATAATTATGCATGCATATGGTAATGAAAGAAAAACTTCTCAAAGAATTGGAAGACTTTTAAGATTATTACCAAATGAGAAAGCAACATGTCATATATTATGTTATAAAAACACAATAGATGTTAAATGGGTTAACTCAGCATTATCTACATTTGATCAAGAAAAGATTAAATATTATAATCCATTAGAAAGATAAATTAAAAATAATTAAAATGATTAAAGATAGAATGGGCAAAATGAAACAACTACAACAAGCAATGCTTGAAGATAATTGGAAAGGAACTCCTGAAGATTATCTTAAATGGTGGATCAATAAAGAATCCAAAAAAATTGATAAAAGAAATGAAAATAATAATAGCAATACTGATTCTAATAATAATATTTGTAATGAATCAGAAAGAAAATCTATAAAATAATGGAAGTATATTATATTATAGGTTTTGTCATAGTTTATATAGTAGGAATAACAACAGGTATGTATGCAGCATCTCAAGTGGAAAAGAAAATAGAAAAAAGAATTAAAAGAGATGTGCATATACCTCGTTATATAAGTGTATCTTATATAGAACAAGCACCTCAATGGTTTTATGGAATGTATTTATATTCTAGTAAAAACACGGGACATTATAAAAAATTCAGTGATATTAAAGAAGCAAATATAGTTTTAGAAGCTATGGGTTGTGATATTAAATTACCTGAATATTTTTATAAAAATGATGGAGAAAAGAAGTTACAGATAATTAAAACAAAGTTTAATAAAGCAAATCATGGTGAATGTGTATTTGACTATGATGATTGCATGGATATATCTTAAATAAATAATTATGAAAAAGAATCTTATAGTAGTATTTACAACAGTATTTGTCTTAGGAGTATTAAATGTATTTCAAGATAATCATAGAGAGAAAGTTATAAAAAATAAAGTTATTCAATTTTATTATAAGCAAGCAATTAAAACAGACTCATTATATCAAAATTGTATAGATTCTTTAACAATAAATAGAGATTCATTATTAATTATAAATGATTCTTTAAGAAGAGTAATTTCAAAATTAGAATCTAATACTATAACTGTTACTGCAACTATGTATCATCCTGTTCTTGGACAGTGTGATGCTACACCAGATATAACAGCTGATCAGTCAAAAATACCTGATGTAGATAGTTGTAGTCATTTAAATTGGATTGCAGTGAGTCAAGATCTTTTATGGTTCAATGGTGGACCATTTCGTTATGGAGATAGAGTTGTTGTAAGTAATGCGGGACATAAAAATGGTGTATATACAATACGTGATGCAATGAATAAAAGATTTACATATAAAATAGATTTTTTAGAAAGTGTAAATACACGTGGTTATAGATATGATGATGTAGTAATGGCAAAATTATGAGTAAACAAAATTTATTCTCTAATCTTACAAAAAAAGAAGGTAAACTTGTGTATAATATAAAAGCACAAGAAACTATATATAATAAATTTGTAGAAGATTTACCTGAAGGAACAAAAGTAGAAATATTTGTTAGTGTATCTGGTGATAACGGAACCTCTGCACAAATTGCAAAGATTCATGTTATGATCAGACAACTAGCAAATGAAATTGGATATACTTTTGGTGAAATGAAGCTACAAATAAAAAGAAGAGCAGGACTCTGTTTTAATAATAATGGATCAGAATACTGTAAATCTTTTGGTGATTGTAGTAAAGATGAATTAAGTTCAGTAATACAAGAAATATTAGAGTTAGGAGATAACTTTGGATCTAATCTTCGTTAGTTTTTGTTAACTTTATTTCTCCTCCTGTAGGATCTATAATTCCTTTAAAATCTTCAGGTTTTTTACCTGTTTTATCTGCTGCAGCTTGAACAATTTTTGAAATTTTATCATTAAGTGGTTCATCTGTTATGATCATTTTACCTTGTTGAGCAGCTTGTCTATTTATTTCTGTCATTAAAGTCATTAAGCACCATACTGTATTCATATAACCATCATATGGTGCATCTTTTTTAACATTTTTAAAATTAGATTGAATGTGTTGCATAACTTGAACAGTTTCTTCATCTGTCTTTAAAGTAAATATATAATTTAAAGCTTCACCAATATATTCTCTAAAAGCTCCAAGTATAGGTAGATTTATAATTGCATCTGTATCAATTTTTACTATTTTATTATCTTTAATAGCATCTTGATACTTATTGTAATTATCTAATTCTTTCTGTTGTTTTTTTGTTAATTTTTTTGCCATGATTTTTAAATTTTAATAGTTCAGGTGAAATACTCACCTTTAATTTTTTTATTGAAGGTTCTTCAAATATTTTATATATATCAGCAAATTGATAAGTATAATTAATTCTTGTCATAATGCAAATATATAAAAAATATTCATACAAATAAAATAAGAAAATATTTTTATTTTATATACCAATTTGTTATCTTTGTAAACCTTTAAAAAACCAATAAAATGATAGATGATATACAGTCTTTTATAGACACATTTGAAAAAAAATATGATAAAAAATTACAAATATTTGTAATAAATAATGATGATAAGTTTAATATTCCTGATGAGAATACAATACAAATATTAGAAAAAATTGTAATTGATACAATGCATGAAAATAATCCTGAATTATCATATATAAAATCTTTTGAAAATATAAAAACAAGATTAAGAAAAATTCTGCTATGGACATCAGTTTATTCATATTTAGCAGTAAAATTAGGTTATAGCAAATCATATGTTGCTAGATCTATGAATAGAAATCATGCAACAGTTATACATAGAATAAAGGTTGTTGAAAATTTATTATCTGTAGGTGATAAAGAATTAAAAGAAGTTTATAATGCAGTAAAAAAATCAATAAAAGAATATGTGGGAATTATTTCAACAAATCCTGAAGGAAAAGATGACACCAGATCAATTCTTAGTGCTCTACGGGATAAAAAAGAGTCTATCATTACCGTTAGATAATGTTAATAAACAAGTTGAACAACTTGTAAAAATAGGAATGCTTGAAGATGGAAAATTAACAACTAAAGGTAAAAGAGTTATAGTAAAATTTGAAAATTATTTTATCAAAGCAAAGAAAAGAACAAATATCCAATTAATGGGTAAAAACTTTGTTAAAAGATTAAATGAATATAGAGAAGTATTTCCTGCAGGTAAAATACCAAGTGGTAAACCTGCAAGAGTAAATATTAAAACATTAGAGAACTCATTTAGATGGTTCTTTGAAAATTATGACTTCAGTTGGGATGAAGTTATTGATGCAACAAAAATGTATGTTAATGAATACAGAGATAAAGAATACATGTATATGAAAACAAGTCAATATTTTATAGCAAAAGAAGATAAAAATAAAGTTAAATCCTCAGACTTAGCAGACTATTGTGATATGATAAGAGATGGTGTTGAACCAGAAGATAACCACTTTAAAGAAAAAGTTGTATGAGTAAGGCGTGGAATGGACAATATCAATCCTTTAATGAAGCCCTTAAATATATGCTTGATAGGCAAAGTGGTAAAGAAAAATCAATACAAACTCCTTGGCCTAAATTTAATGATGCTGTAACAGATGGATTAGAGTGGAATACTCTTACTGTTATTGGTGGTAGACCTGGATCAGGTAAAACTTTAATTAAAGATCAAATAATAAGAGAATCTTTTGTACTAAATCCTGCAGAAGAATATAGAGTTTTAGAATTTCAATTTGAAATGGTGGGAAGAACCTCAGCATTAAGAGAATTTAGTTCTATTACAGGTAAAACATATAAAGAACTGTGTAGTGCAGGAACTGTATTAACTACAGAAACATTTAATAAATGTCATTTATATGCTAAAGATAGAGTTAAAAATCCTGTTGATATTATAAGTACTCCAATGACTGTCAATCAAATGCGTGAGCAAATTGATATGTATATGGAAGAACATAAAGGTCAAAAAACTATTATAACTCTTGATCATAGTATACTTGTTAAAAGAGCACCATATCAGAATAGCAGATTAGATATGTTATTTGAATTAGGTGAATTTTTTACACAATGTAAACGTGAATATCCTTGTATGTTTATATGTTTATCACAATTAAATAGAAATATAGATAATCCTGACAGAGCAGTGGATGGTAAGTATGGTAATTATGTATTAGAATCAGATATATTTGGTTCAGATGCAATGTTACAA
>CERA01012032.1_pt1 | contig 10219 bp, 24 predicted proteins | sample 530881 | NCBI WGS metagenome assembly CERA01 (sample SAMEA2621061, study PRJEB7988) | marine metagenome | biome: marine biome (ENVO:00000447); feature: deep chlorophyll maximum layer (ENVO:xxxxxxxx); material: "saline water (ENVO:00002010), including plankton (ENVO:xxxxxxxx)" | depth 50 m
AGTGCGATGATGGTTTAGGTGGGCAAACAGCTTACTTAACTTTAGATGGTAGCCAAGAAACTGTTAATGTTTCACAAAACTTATTAATAAATACAACAACTGATGTAGGTGTTCCATTATATGTTAATGGAGTTATCAGAGCTGTGGGTGGTGGAATACAAGCTGCACAAGATTATGGATTTACATTAAATGACGAAGCTGGAAATAATAGGTATGGATTAAAATTTGGGGCGGCTGGAACAGTAGGTGGAAGTGATTTATTAATGCTAACAAATAGAAGTATTTATAGTGCTGCAACAAGTGGTGGAATAGTTACTATTGGTGGAAATAGCTCAACAACTGGTGTTAGTGAAGTTGAAATAGCTAGGTTTGACCCAAGAGTTACAGCAACAAGTGGAACACAAAAGAAAGTAACATTAGATGCTGTATTAGAATTAACAGCTCAAACAGACCCAGCAAATCCAGCAAATAATAAATCAATAATTTGGATGGACACAAATGGAAATATAAAAGCTAAAATGACCGATAGCGGTGGAACAACTGTAACAAGGACAATAGCGGCTTTTGAAGGATAATTAATTAATTAAAAATAAAAAAAAATGAAATATAATTGGATAATAAGCTCAATGGATTCTAAATTGCAAGAAGGCGATTTACAAGACGTTGTTATAACAGTACATTGGAGAAGGTCAGCTGAAACAGATGACTATAACCCAGAAACAGAAACAGGTTACTATGCTGATATTTATGGTGCTTTAACAGTTGGACCAGTTGACCCAGCAACATTTATACCTTATAATGATTTAACACAAAGTGATGTTGAAAGTTGGTTAAATGAAATGACAGACCCAACACCAGCTGAAATGGATGCACAATTAGCTGAAAATATTGAACTGCAAAAAAACCCAGTTGAGGAAACTTTGCCTTTGCCTTGGACAGAATAATGAAAGGCGAGCTTAAAGATACAATTGAAATTTTAGCGGCTAATGGAACAGCAATAGGTTTTAGTATAACAGATTGTAACGAATATTTAACTTTTGTATCACTTGTTTTAGCAATTAGCATATCTTTTTATAAGATATATTATTGGAATTTTAAAAAATAAATGACGTTTTTTAAAAAATTATTTAATTCTGGTGAATTGGTAAAAGAAGTTGGTAGTGTTGTAGATAATTTAACTACAACTAAGGAAGAAAAATTAGAAGCCAAAAAAAAGTTAAAAGAAGTTTTGCTTGATTATGAACAGTCAATGCAAAAAGAAGTTACCAGTAGATGGTTAAGTGATAATAATGGTAGTTTGTTAACCAAAAACATTAGGCCATTAGCTTTAGCATTTTTAACTTTTATGTTTGTAATTATTTCTATATTTAGCGGAAACATTGGGCAATTTAAAATACAACAAGAATTTATACCAGTATATCAAACATTATTAATTGTAATTTATACAGCATATTTTGGTGGGCGTTCTTTTGAAAAAATAAATAATGAAAAAAAATAAATTATACGACCCAGAAAAAACTAATAGTTTAGTTATGCAATTTGGAAATATTGTAAAAGAGTTAAAAAAAAGGTATGAATATCCAAGGCGTATTGATAAGCGAACTAAAAAGTATGGTAATCAAAGGCCACATAATGGCGAAATGAATAAATATAATGGCTAAAAAACGCAAATTAAATAGTAACAACCCTAAATATAAAAAGGAAGAAAAAAAAATTTTATATAAAAAAGTATTTGTTAAACAAATAAAAGGTTGTAAAATCTATAATTGTTATGAAATACTTTAAATTAAAAGAATTTGCGTGTTTTTGTGGGTGCGGTAAAAATAAAATTAATAGAACTTTTTTAAAAGTTTTAGATGCTGCAAGGGGTTATTCTAAAAATGAAGATGGGACAGGCATACCATTTATTATAACAAGTGGTTATAGGTGTGAAAACCATCCAGAAAGTAAAAAAAACCCTAATAGTTCACATATAAAAGGTTTAGCAGCTGATATATTAGTAAAAAACAGTAGGGAAAGAGCTGTAATTTTAGGTGCATTAATGAATGCTGGGTTTAGTAGGTTTGGTATCGGTCACAATTTTATACATGTTGACCTCGATGAAGATAAAATACAAGGTGTAATTTGGACTTATTAAATGGAATCAAAGTATTTAGAATATTTAGATGAAATATTAGAACATTTTTGGAATGGCAATGGCTATCAAGCTATTGCTAGACATTTAATTGAAAAATATAATTTAAACGTAAAAAAAGAAACTCTCAGGCATAGAATAAAAGATATAATTCAATATGAAATAGCTGATAAAGAAGTTATACAAGAAAATTTAAAATTAGCTAAAAAAAGTCAAAAACAAGCTGATTTAAATAGAATAAAAAACAAATCATTTAGAGAACATACTAGGCTTGAAAATGCTTTAGTTGAATATAACAAAGCTTTAATAGATTTGCTTAAAACAGAGAGCTTAAATACTACAATAAAACAGCATACAAGTAAAAGCAAACAAGCTATTATAGTTCATATAGCTGATACTCATTTTAATGAACTTGTTTCGTTAAAAAATAATAAGTATGATTTTGAAGTAGCTAGTAAAAGATTGCAAAAGTTTGCACACTATATTAAAAAATATGTTAGTTTTTATAATGTAAACGAAATATTTATAGCAATAACAGGTGATTTATTAAACTCAGATAGAAGGCTTGACGAAAAACTTGCTATGAGTACAAACAGGGCAAAAGCAACATTTTTAGGTGTACATTTATTAAAACATTTTATTTTAGATTTAAATAGCATTGCTAATGTTAGTGTTGGGTGTGTTTCTGGAAATGAAAGCAGAGCATACGAACTCGGTTGGGTAGATTTAGTATCTACAGACAATTATGACTTCACAATATTTGAAATTTTAAGGTTATTATTACCTAAAACAAATTTTATTACATCAGGTAGTTTAGAATTAATAGTAGAAATTAATGGGCATAACGTATTATTGATACATGGCCACCAGTTAGGCAATATGCAAAACGACAAGATTGCAAAAGTTATAAGTAAATATGCTAGAAATGGTATTATTCTAGATTTTATGATATGTGGGCATTTACATGAGACTAAAATAACTGATATGTTTGCAAGGTCAAGTTCACTTGTAGGGGCTAATGCATATAGTGAAAATGCTTTACTTTTAAGCTCTAGGGCTGCACAAAATATATATATTATGAAAGATAATGAAAGGCATGATATAAGAATTGATTTACAGCATACAAAAGGATTTAAAGGCTATGCTATAAATAAAGAATTATCAGCTTACAATGCTAAAAGTTTAGATAAAACACATAAAAAACAAACAGTATTTAAAATTGTTATATAATTTTTATATATTTAGCTGTTTTTTTAAGTTTGACAGTAATAGTTTTTGTAATATTTGTTTGAAAAAAGCTCTCATTTAGGGGGCTTTTTTTTATTTATTTATATGTAGTAAATTAAAATAATTGTAAAGTTTTATACAATATGTTAAAAAAATTATGTAATTTAGCATTATTAAACAAATAAATTATGAAACAACATATTGTAAAACATAAACAAAACAACAAAAAGTATTTATTAAATACAGTAGAGTTAGATAGGTTTTTTAAATACCAAGATATAGAAAACTATACTATAAAAGATAAATTAACAGCTCAAGAAATATTAGGTAACGTCATTGCATTTATTACAGTTGCAATTGGATCAGTTGCATTACTAATGTTAGGAGCAATAATGGATAAATTATAATTATGGGAATAAATAGAAAAGAATTAGAAAAAATTTATAGAAGTTATAATTTAAATGAAAATGATGTTTTCACTGATAAAAGAGGGTTTACTATAATAACTAGGAGTGGTGTTGAAAAAATCCAATATAATAAAAATATCCAAGTTGAATATAATGTTATAACATGTGAATTAGATAATGTAGTTTTAAAAGGCATAAGTTATATTCAAAATAAAGATGGTGACTGGTTAAAACAAATGGAATCTTTTGGAAGTGCATCTGTTAACAATTGTAGGCAACATTTTTTAGCAGAAATAGCTGAAAAAAGATGTTTAGCAAGGGTAATAATAAAAACTATTGGCCTTACTAATACTTATGGTGAAGATGAACTAAAAAACCAACCTAATGACAACAAGAGATAAAATAATTAATTATGCTTTAAATACAAGTTGCAAAATATATAAAGCTGACAAAAATTATGTTATTAGTAATAATAATAGGTATTCTACAACAATTAAAGCTAAAAGAATGTTTTTATATTATTTATATGAATATATGGGAATAAAACATACTGGTATGAAAAAATACATAAAAAACATTAATCACGCATCTAGCATACACCATGTAAATAAATTTAAATTTGAAATAGATACTTATGATGACGTTAAAAAATCATTTAACAAATTTATGTATAAAATGCATACATTTAATGTATATGGTGGAGGGTTTTACGAAAAACGTAAAGAAATAAAAAAACTTTTAGAACAATTAAACAAATAAAACAAAATGAAAAAAATAAATATTACAGAAAAAGAAGTTAAAACACAAACTGATGCTATTATGTGGCATTTAAAAAATTATGGAAATATTACAAGTTGGGAAGCTATACAAAAATATGGTGTAACAAGGTTAGCAAGTAAAATTTATAATATGCGCAAAAATGGTTATGAAATAGAAAGCGTGATTTTACATACAACAAATCGTTTTAATCGTAATATACAAATAGCAAAATACATTTATAATGAACCAAAAACAATAGTTGATAAAATTAAAAATTATATTTTATGGGCTTAAAACTATTTGATGATGATTGGGGTGTTGATAAAAGCCAATATGATGATACAGAAATTACAACAACTATATTATATTTTAGTAAAGAAGAATTAAAAACATTTAAAATATTATGCAAAAAATTAATGCATAAAATTTATAAACAAAATGCTCATGAAAAAGGAAATCTATCAGATTTGTTATTATATATATTAAAAAAATATGACCAAAATAATTAAATTAGATAAGAAAATTAAAAACGGGGATAATTTAAAAGGTAAATTTTTAAAACAAAATAGTTACGATTTACTTATTAATGAAAATACTGATGCATACGATTTAAATGGTAAATTGTTATTTAAATTTCGTAAAAATGTTATTCCATTTGAAATATTAAAAAATGGTTACGAAAGCTTTAAAAAAAGTATAGAATGGACAGAAGGAAGAGGTATAACAAGTGGAAGTAGCCATAAAAGGATACGTAAAGATGGTTCTATAAGCAATATAACAGTTGGTAATAAAGTACAAAGTGGAAATGTAGGTTACATGGATAGAAATGCTATGGTTAAATATTGCAGAAAAACTGCTTTTGCTAGGAAATATTTTGATGAATTTAAACAAGGAATACCATTTGTAAAATTTATAGATAAAAAATATAAAGAATTGTGTGAGCCATATTATAACAAACAAAAAGCAATAGCAGTAGGAACAAATAAAAATTATGTTATAGCTGATACAAGTTTTACAACTGTAACTGTAAATAAAAATTTTGTTACAGCTGTACATAAAGATAGCGGTGATTTTAATGAAGGTTTTGGCAATTTAATAGTTTACAGGGAAGGTAATTATGAAGGCGGTTTTTTTTGTTTACCAGAATATAAAGTTGCTATTGATTTACACAATACTGATATATTATTTGTAGATGTACATAAATATCATGGTAATACTCCTATATATAACGAATCTGATGATTATATGCGCATTAGTTTTGTATTATATTATAGGGAATATATGTATAAATGTAAACAACCAAAAGATGAATTGCATAATATTAAAATGGAAAAAACAGGTTTTTACACAATATGAAAATATTTATATTTACATACGATAGGTATGATAGCATAACAACAAGTAAATATTTTAAAAATATTAAACACACTATTTTGTGCCATACAGAACAAGCCAAACAAAAGTTTTTGCAAGCTGGCAATATATTTGGCGATATTATTGCAACTAATGAACCAAAAGGGCTTAGTAACAATAGAAATTTTGCTTTAAATATGATGCAAACAAATGAATGGGCTATTTTTTTTGTAGATGATTTAATAAACATAACAATGCTTAATAATTATAATAATTATATAGAAAAAATTAATTGTGATTTTGATAATGTAAAACATTTCCGTAAAGAATTTAAAAAACAATGTAGCCCAAATGATTTTATACAAATAGCTAATGAAACTATAAAACATGCTGAACAAAAAAATTATGCATTATGTGGTTTTAGTTTAACTGATAACCCATTATTTAGGGATAAAAAATACAGCTATTGGGGTTTAGCAGATGGTAGGTGTTGGTTAATAAAAAAAACTGATTTACTTTTTGATACTAATGTACAATTAATAGATGATACATGTTTTACAGCATTAAATTTAAAAAAATTTGGTGGTGTTGTAATAAATAATTGGTTGTTGCCTAATTGTAAAAGATATACAGCTGGTGCTTTTGGTAGTATAAAAAAACGTATGCAACAAAAAAAACAGGAATGTGAATATTTAACATCTAAATTCCCACAATTTATAAGGTATGCTGATAAAAAGGGGTGGGAAGATAAAAGCCATGTTAAAATAAGGCAAAATAAAAAATATAATAAAGATCAAACAATACTTTTTTAAAATGGACATAGTTAGAGTTATAAAAAGTAAAGATTATACTACTATTTGTAATAGGATTTTTAAGGACAAAAGGTTATCGTTAAAAGCAAAAGGTTTATTAGCTATGTTATTAAGTTTTAGTGATTCTTGGAAATTAAATATAAAAGGTTTAGTTACTATTTTAAAAGAAGGTGAATCGGCAATAAGGTCAACAATGAATGAGTTAATTACTTTTAATTATGTTGAAAGGCAACAAATAAAAAACGAAAAAGGTATAATTATCGGCATAGATTATACTGTTTATGAATCACCATTATTAAATAAGCCACAACTGGAAAACCCACATGTGGATAATAAAAGCCTATTAAATAATAATATAATAAAAAATAAATTATATAAAGGCAATAATAAAATTATTTTTTTTAATGAAGTTTTTAGTTTTAAAAAATATGATAAAAATTTATTAAAAGAATTTTATGAATATTGGAGTGAGCCAACTAAAAAAGGTCAGATGCGAAAAGATTTACAAAAAACTTGGAGTACAGAAAGGCGTTTAAAAACATGGGCTAAAAACGAAAGTAAATGGGCATTAAAAAGCGTAGGAATAAGCAAAGTTGATAAGCATTTACAAACACATAATGAAGCAATGCAAATATTGAAACAAATACAAGATAATGATAAAAAAAATAAGTGAAGCTGAATTAACAAAAATGTGTGTTGAATTATTGTCTAAAACATATCTTGATTTAGGCCAGCATAATATAGATGCAAAAACAAAAGTGTTAATGGCACAAAGCTTAGCAACTGATTTAAAAAAATCATTTTCTTCATTATTGTGGCGTGACGTAGAAATGAGTTTTTGGAATGGAGTGCGTAATACAGATGATTTCAGCATTAATGCAAAAACATATTATAAATGGATTAAATTATGGAGAAATATAATATGGAATAATGAAGGTGTTGCAGACCATCAAAAAGATAAACGTCTGGATTATAGAAAAGAAATACATACTGGAATAGCTGGTGTGGATAATGCAATAAAAAAATTAATAACTAATAAATAAATAAAAATGGCAAAACCAACAAATTTAACAGAAAATGAATTAAAATCATTACAAGAAAATATAAGCAAATTAAACCAAATACATATAGAACTAGGTAAACTTGAAAACCAAAAACATAAAATATTGCATCAAGTAAATGAGATAGAATCTTTGTTTGATGAATTACAAAAGGAATTAGAAAACAAATATGGTAAAGTAAGTATTAACATAGAAAATGGAGAACTATCAGAAATTAAAGAAAATGAAGAATAATGATGATAAATTAATTGCTGAGGATTGGTGGTTAAAGCCATCATTGTTGCCTACAAATGTTTGGAGCTATGATAAAGGTAAAAATGGTGGTTATGTTGCTGACTTTGCAAGTGTTGGTAGAGATTTACGTTTAATTGGCACAAAAAAACAAATAACAGAATGGTGGCGTAAAACTGGTGTTGAAGTCAAGGATATTTGGGATGCTGAATTAACAGAACAACATAGAGAACTATATGAAAGAAACTGCAAACAAGTTGTAGTAATAAGACTAATTTAAATGAAAACAATTTTTAAAATACTAATATCAATATTAATAAGCCCTTTAATGATTTTATTGTTAATTGGGGCAATAATAATTGCAATACATGAAACACTTTGGAACAGTAAACAAGGGCAAATTGACATTGAATAATAAACAATTGTTTAATGATCAGTTACAACAATTTGAAGGCAAACAAGTTGTAATTAAAATAGTTGAAAGAAACAATAATAGAACAATAGACCAAAACAGTTTATTTTGGAAATGGTTAGATATTATTAGCAAAGAAACTGGCTACACTAAGGAAGAAACTAAAGAGTTAATTTCATATAAATTTTTGCGTAGAGAAAGGCAAAATGAACAAGGTTATACAGAAGTTTATTTAAAAGGCACATCTACGTTAACAAAAAAAGAATTTAATGATTTAATGAATAATATTAGTTATTGGAGTACAACAACTTTAAATATAACATTGCCTACTTATGAATGAAACTGATTTGCAAACACATGTTGTTAATTACATAAGAATGCAATACCCAAAAGCTAGGTATTGTGCAAGTTTGGGAGGAATAAGGACATCAATTAGTCAAGCTAGAAAAGCAAAAAAGACAGGTTATTGGGCTGGATTTCCAGATTTACAAATATGTGAGCCTAATCATAATTATTATGGCTTATTTATAGAAATAAAAACAGAAAAAGGTAGAGCAACAAAAGCACAAAAAGATTGGATAAAAGCATTAAATGATAGAGGTTATAAAGCTGTAATATGTAAAGGTTTTATGGAATGTAAACAAGAACTAGATAAATATTTAATGTGAGTAAAAAACAAAATAAAATTAAAAGGCAATTAAATAAAATATATAATGAAATTTTATTAGAACGTAATTATTGTAGTGGATGCGGTAAACATGGCAATGTTGTTCCATTAAGTTTTAGCCATATTATACCAAGGAGCCGCAGGGGTGATTTAATTACAGATAAAAAAAACATAACTTTACATTGTTTAAGTATAGGTGAAAGGGTTGGTTGTCATACATTATGGGAATCAGCAAAGGATAGGCACAAACTTTTAGATTATTTTACTAACTTAGCATATATAAAACAAGTCGACCAAGAATATTATTATATAATAACAGAATTAAATGTCTAAGGTAAATGAAATAACTTATTGTACAACTGAATGCTTAGAACAAACAATAAATATTTTAAAAGAAATTAGTAAAGATTACGAGTGGGAAAATGAAACAGAATATATAAGGACAATATATATGCTATCAACATTAGGTTATGTATTAAGCAACAATGAATATAAAGATGAAATGATTATGTTTTTTAAATTAATAGGAAGGAAATTAAAAGAAAACAATCAAATAATAAAAGAAGCTAAATTCTATGCCAACATTACCTAAAACAAAAAAAAGAAGTTGGATAAAAACTATGCCTAAACAATTAAGGCAACACGATAACTCAGCATTTTATGTTAGTAAAGCGTGGCGTAACATTAGGAAATTTTATATTAAATTAAATCCTTTGTGTGAACAATGTAAAAGAAACAAATCGCCACAAATAACACCAGCTAAAGTTGTTGACCATGTAAAACCAATAAGGTTAGGTGGCCTACGTTACGATATTTCAAATTTACAAAGCCTATGTGATAAATGCCACAATAAAAAAAACCAACAAGAAAGTATAGAATACAGAAAAGGAATTAAAAATTATGTGCGAAAAAGATAAAACACCACACTATTATAAAGGTTTAGTATATGGTTACAAAGCCTTTGATATTATAGAAGATTATAAATTAAATTATAATTGTGCGACTGCTTTATCTTATATACTTAGGTGTTATAGAAAACACAATACACCAGATGAATGTTTACAAAAGGCTATAGATCATCTAAAAAACGAGTTAGAAATTTTAAAAAAATAATAATGGTAGGGGGTAAAAAAATCTTATGTAGGTGTAAATATAT
>CERA01008802.1_pt1 | contig 10170 bp, 22 predicted proteins | sample 530881 | NCBI WGS metagenome assembly CERA01 (sample SAMEA2621061, study PRJEB7988) | marine metagenome | biome: marine biome (ENVO:00000447); feature: deep chlorophyll maximum layer (ENVO:xxxxxxxx); material: "saline water (ENVO:00002010), including plankton (ENVO:xxxxxxxx)" | depth 50 m
AATTAAGGAAGGAACTGATTTGGCTCAGCTTCAAAACTTGTGCATAGCGCTTATGCAGCAGAATTTTTATCAAGGCCTAATGCTGCGTCAAGCCGTTAACCACATTGCATCAAAAGAACCCAGCTTGATGGCTGGTGGTTAAAATTTGGAGGTATTCCTTAACGAGGGGTGCGACAGAGTCTCCTGCAGCGGATCAGGAGTGAGGGGCGTCAGGCGCGTGAGCCGGCTCTAGTCCGCATTTATTTCATCAGTTAAAATGCGAAACAACCGCTGAAACGCAATGGCACCCAAAAGAAGCAATGCGATGAAACGCTGCATGGGATATATGAATGCCGTTTCCAAGAACAAAAAGAAAAATTCTAAGAAAAAATCAGGAAAGAAAAAATAAACTTTAGCTTTCAGCTTCTAGTCCGCAATTTTTTGTGCGAAGGCAATAGCTGAAAAACCATTGGGCATACCATTGATCAACAAAACAACGGCGCATTCCTGCGTAGGAAACCAACCATTGGCCATGGATGTGTTCAATGGTTGGTTCGTTCATTTTGTTGAGGACTTACACGAAGCGCAACACAGGCCGACCAACCCTTGCAGCCGTTTCCGGTACTGCACGCATGATGCCTCGAAACTCAAAATTCGTCGTCAACCTCCTGTTTTTTGGCTGGCAAAGTGAAATCAGACACGTTTAGCTGGAGGCTGTAACCCTTGCCTCCATCTTTGCGGTCATACTCTTGCAGCTTGCCTTGGCCGCAGACTGTGATTTTGTCGCCCTTGTGCATGTACTGCATGACAGTGTCAGCCCGTTTGCCCCAAACTTGACAGTTGATCCAAGTGGTTTCATCCTTGCCAGTGCGTGTAGCAATGCTGAAATTGGCGACTTGTGAACTGCTTGTTTCTTTGAGTTCAGGGTCTTTGCCGATGTTGCCATGTGCGGTGATGTTGAGCATTACTGAAAAAATTTGTTGAGAATAGTTTTAAGGGCTTGGTTTTGGTTGCAGTTGCGCGACGCCATAAAATCGCGCAACTTGTCGGCTAAGTCGTCATCTAGCCGCACCTGAAAAAAGTTTTTGCGACGTTTAAGGTCAGCGTCTGCTTGTGTCTGCGGCATGGCATCAGGCAGTGATTACATTCATGGCATTTTGCAGAAATGTGCGATGGGCGTAGGTTTGGATCTTGTCTTTTACAAGTCCATCGGGATAGTTGAACTGCTTGCGGAACTTGGCGATCAGTTCTTTTTTGTGTTCTGGTAATAATTCCTTAATAACGCCATGCAGCAGGTCTTTGTCTGCGTCATTCATTGGATCATCAGGGTTGGGTTCTGATGCTGGTGTTGGAGCTGCAGGCTTTGCTGGCTCAGTTTTGCGGGCAGGGCGATTAACCTTTTTTTCTTCCTGTGGTTCTGCTTCAGCATCAGTATCCATATCAGCAACAATGCCTAGGATTGAGCAGATTGCGTAACGGCGTTGATACGTAACAGCCTTTCCCCATTCCTGTGTCTGGTTGCGTCCATCGCAAATCATCAACTGGCAAGAACTGCTGATAGTTTCACCACTGGTATGGTGCAGGGTCGTGATCAATGATTGGCCATCAAAAGTTTGCGTGATTGCAAGGTCATTGGCGTGCATTGGTGGCGTGACAGTGGACAGCACATTGGCAAGGTCTGCAAATTTGCCGTAGTTAGCCCGTGCATTTTTGTCGATTTTATCGACAGCTTGATGGAAACCGATTAAGGCTTTTGTAAGTTCAGACATCAATAGTGGTGATGGTGATGTGGACCCCTTGTGGTTCATTGCCGACTGCATATCGACGTTCAGCTTGAAGGCTGAAAACTTGGGAGTCATCGTCGTATGCAATGCCTGTTAGCGCGTCAAAAACGGCTCTACAAAGCTTGTCAAGGTCTCCAATGCGTGTAACGCAATGCTGTGGAGCATTTCCTTTAAGGTTGCCATTGGCGCGAAAGTGAGATTTGGGCCTGGCAAAAACAAAGGTCAACGTTAGCGACACTGGTAGTGTGGCATGCCATTGCGCAGGTTGCAACTTGTGGGCAGAAATTGAAATCACTGCTCTCCACGGGTTTACCGCGGCTGAGCTTTCCCCAAGGATTGCTCTTCCTTTGACGTAGCGGTGGACTTTTTTGCTGCCTTGTGGGGCTGGCTTTCCGGCGGCGAAGAAGCTGTAACTATTGGGCACTGCTGCTTGTATGCGTGGTGAAACGCTTGTTCTAATGCAGTCAGTTTGGGATGTTTTTCATTTAATGCAGCCTTGGCCCTAGCTTTGGCTGCAGCGATGAAATCGTCTGTCAATACGTTGCGAGACAGGCGAGCCATTTACTTCAACTTTTCGCATGCACGTTTCCAGCCTTGCTCGCAGTGATAAGCCTGCTGCTGGTCAAGCGTTGAAGTGATGGAATACCAAGCCGCTGCTCCAAACAACAGACAGGCGACAACAGTCACAATTGTGTTGACTTTTGTGCTTGCGCGTTCAGGGTCATAAAACCCAGAACTCAGCTTGTGATGCTCGTAGTTTTTCATTGATTAGCGGCGAGTTTTTGGTGGACGGCCCCGGCGGGGCTTGGAAACTTGTATTTGCTGGGCTTTGTACTTTTCTTTTGCCTTTTCTCTTGCTTGCCGCAAAAGCTCACAGGCTTGGTGGTTTTCCTCCAGTTCTTTGTACTTAGCCTGAGCTTCAACTACTTGTGCACACCGAGCTACAATTGATTCCTGAATCATTTCTTGCGCTTGGTGGTGACGCCAAAACCACGTTTCAGAGTCTTGGTTAGTGTACTCCTTAAGCAGTTTTTCATGTTCTTCCGTGACATCTTCTTGTCTAAACTGGGCATCTATAGTGGCGTCAAATGCAGCCATCAATGAAACCACTTTGCGGGCTTCCATGATGACTTTGCGGTCTGTTTCGCGGATGCTTTCAAACCGTTTGCGATGTGCAGCAAGTGCCTCAACGACCTCAGGTTGCGTTTCTACAAAACGGTTTTGAGCGATGTAATCAGTTGGTTGCGTTGTCATGGTAATTGCGAAAGTGTTCTTTAAAAGCATCTGGCCTGGAGCTGTACGCCTGCAAGGCTTTTCCCAGCAGGTCAGCTTCTAAAAACCCCAAGGAATGGCAAAAAGGTTCTGGACCATTGCCTTCGCCTATGAGTGCAAGAAACTTGCCCCAAGTGCTTTCAACTTCATTGTCTTGCCAGTCAGCGAGGCGATCCATGTGATACAACGCCTCTTGGTAGTTCATTGACATAGTTTCAATAAATTGGTTGATGGCGTTGGTGAAACAGGTCAGTAAGTTTCAAATCTAAAAGTGCGATTTGGTTGGCCCGACTGCCTGGCTCTGGTATCAGGTCTGTGTCAGGCAGCTGGTTGCGAGCTTGTCTTGCCAACTCGTAAAGAAGGTCAAGCTCAGATCCATTGAAAACAACTGTGTAGTCAGGTTTCATTTGGCGTTTAGTTTTTGCTTGACGAGTTTGCCGATCATGTTGCGGTACTTGCCAACAGCTTTGCGGTGGGTAGTCATTGCTGCCATGTCGTTGGCAGCAATAGCGTGGCTGTAAGCAGTTTGTGCGTCATCAAGGAAAACCTTGATGTTGTCAATTTGTTGTTGGATAGTCATTGGCTTGTGTGTGTGAGAGGCATCCCTGCCCCGTTGAACATATTATGGCATGCCATTGCGTGGTTGGCAACGCCAAGCACGGCCAGACTTAACTGACTCCCACATCACTTCATTAATAAGGTCGCAGACTTCACAGCCCAGCTCGCTTGCTATGACACGCAATATTGCCATCAACGCGTAATCAGTTTTACCCTGGCATCGTGCAGTTGATGGCGTCAGCAGCTCCATAGGGTTTCTGCCTTCGTAAGCAGCTATGCCTAGGATTTCAGCTTGATTTGGCTGCTTTGAAGATGTAATTTTGTCTGGAACACATGTGATAGCTGTCACAACATCTTCAGGGGAGCGAGGCACTTCATTGATTGCCTGTTGTGCATATATATTTAGCAAGTGCTCTATTATTTTTTGGTCTGCAGGGTTTTGCTCCGTGATTGGCAATGCTCGGCCAGACCATTTTATTTTTTTGTTTTCAAATTTATCACTGATAATGCACTTGAGGCGAAGCCCTGATTCGTTGATAACATTACTGTCCAGCTTCAGCAACCCTGCAAGTTGAATGTCTGGCTTGTCTTTTAGCCCTGGAAAAATTCGTATTTTTGTAAATACATTTTCATTCAAAAATTGGCCATAAAAATGATGTGTCGTGCTTTGCGTTTGTGTTTCTGTGATGCGTAACTCAATTGTTTGATTTAGTAAATCCAATGCCTTGTGTGTGGTGGCTTGTTGAGCATGGCATGCCAATCACTTGCGCGCAACCCTTGGAATGATTTTTTCTTTGCGCTTGACGCTGCCTTTCGCGCGTTTCTTGCCATGTTTTATATATCTCAAACGGCTTGTTTCAGCTGCAGCTTCAACAGATTCAGCTCTGCCTGGTGGCTCGCCTGGCCCACCATTTGCAGGGTCAAGCAATTTTTTCCAGTCCATGCACGCCTCACCAATCCTCTTGCTGGAACTGATAACGATCCCAAGTGTCTAGCCAAGGATCAATACAATCTTCAGGGTTTTGCCTAATAACCCTGCATATATCTGGCCCGGAAACAACCGTTATACATTTGTTCACGTGGATCGATGGATGATGGTTGATTAACATAGACAAATATGCACCAAGCTGTTCAGTAGCTGGCCCACGGCTGCGTGCTCGACTTTTGCTTGAAACTGTTTTTAAGTCGCCCAGCACTATTTCGCCTGTTGCTGTTTTCAGCAAAAAATCAAATGATCCGCCCATAGATTTTCTTGCATCGCAAAGCCTGTATTCAGTAGCAATAACTTTTGCGTTTTTGAATAACTCACAATCTAAAATTGGATCTACCCAGTCTGCCCAGCGTTCAGCGAATTCAATGGGCTCACCTTTTAGGTAGCCCTCAAGTGCGTTGTGAACTTGTTCGCCTCGTGCTGCCCAACCAGTGGGGCCATCTTTGTAACGCATGATGTTTGCTAATGCGTCAGGGGCAATCTCTGCCGAAAGCACACCAGTTACTGACCTTGCCAGCCACTCAGCTTTGTACTTGTACTTGTGCCATTCAGGAAAAAATGACAGACCTTTGATTTCTTTGATTTTTCGGGGTTGTCAGGCGGGTTCATTTTGGGCACAATTTGCCAGCAAAGCAACCCTGCAACGTGCCCGAACTGGACCTACTTACCAATACCAAAGTCCTTATTGATCCAAGGGTTATCGCTGAGGTAGACCGCAAAAAACCTATAGGCGTCAGCCGCACTGGTTGGGTCAACCTCCTGTTGCAAAAAGCCATAGCCTCAGAACCTGAGCCCTTAGCTCGTGATTGACTACGAAAAGGAGCATCAGTCATGGATGCTTTTGCAGTGGCAACCGTGGTCACTGCCAAATGAGTTTGACGAAGACCTGGCAGAAAAGGGTTACTACACAGACCTGCAGCGCAAACGGTCAGACCAAGCTTTAGATGACTGGGATGCTCAACATCCTGAAGAAAACAGCCCCGAACTAACAGCTTTCAAAGAGCTTGAACGGCAGAGGGTTTACGGACAACGCACATGGTTCTCGCCCTCCAAGGCCAAAGATGGGTTCTACACACAACGCCTCAAGCAACGACAAAACCGCGGACCCAAGTCTTCAGGATTCGCTGGAGCAAGTCGCACAGCTAAAAAGCGCAGCCGTAAAAGTCGTTGGCGCAACGAATGATTCTGTTGACCGTTTGTTCATGCTGCGGAACCAAGCTGAAGAGCTTGGTTTTGCCATTAGCAAATCAGAAGCAGCCCACTATCTCGCTCAGGCCACTGGACGCAACGTTGGCATTCCTGAGCCAAAGCAAGGCGGGCAGAAACTTGATGTTTCGCCTGTTCCTTGGCTGTGGGAAGGGGTCATCATGCGTGGACGTCAAAACTTAGTGGTGGCACCGCCAAAGGTGGGTAAGTCAGCCCTGATGACAGCGATGGCAGCTGCTGCGTTGCGTGGTGATGCTGAGTTTCTTGGCATTCCAATCCACGGACAGGTCAACAAGCTGATCATTGTTGGCACGGACCAAAACGTATCTGACTGGTGGGTGCTGTTCGAACGTGAGGGCCTGGGCACCCAAGGCGTTGATAAAAACGGCGAGTGTTTCCACGAGCTGGCGGAAGGAGTCATCCTTTGGAGCCTTGAGGATGCAGTGCAGCTCAACGACAATGGTCTTGACGCTATTGCGGCTATGGCGTCCAAGTATCCAGGCTCACTGGTTTTAGTGGACACATATCACGCCTGCGTTGGCCAGCTTGGGATTGAAGAAGCCAGCAGCGATTTTGATATTCCGGCAAGAAAACTTGAAGTTGTCCTGTCTGGCACCGGAAGTACCACTGTTTTGGTCCACCACACCAATAAATCGGTGTCTGGCGGCAATGCCATCACAGCTAGCCGGGGGAGCAACAGCCTTGCAGGTGCTGTCAGTTGGTCTGTGCTGCTGAACTGGTTAAAGGTGCCTGTTGAAGGCCAGATGCAAACCGATCACCGGATTGCTGTGAAACCAATGGGCAGAAGCAAGGCCACCAACTTGGTGGTTGAATTGACTGACGACGGTTGGGTAAGCCATGGCGACGGTGACGACGCCATTGCAGCTGAAGCCCGTGCGCAGGTTGAGGAGACGCTGCAAGGCCGTCAGGAATCGGTTTATGACCACTGCTGCCAGCTGTGGGAAAACAAGGTGCATACAACAGCTGCTGAGGTCGGCAGCCACTGCAACATCAACAGACAAAAAGCATTGCGCACGCTCAAGGCACTGTGCTCAAAAGGGTTGATTGTCCAAGACGGTGAACTTCCACCTGACACTGCTGGTAGGCCTGCTGCTTTGTATCGCCCTGTATTTGACACCCCAATTGACCCATCCAAAAAAAGCGGGGGTCAAAAGGCTCAAATGTGTCAAATTCAAGAATCACTATCTGATGAGCAAGGCTCTGGGGGTCAAAGGGGTCAAATATCTTCAGAACTGGGATCTGATGCCTCGCGCGCACATATAAAAAGGGATTTGACACATAAAACACACTTGACCCCCGTTGACGGCGGAGGGGTGCCTGAGGGTGTCTTATTGCCGGTGCCTGTTGGCACGCATGTTGAGCGATTTATTGATGACTCTTGGAAGAACGGCTGGCTTGTGCGTGATGGGTCCAACCCCGACCGAATGGTGATTGCAAGGCTGGGCAACGAGATGCTGACCATGAGCAATCAGCGTTGGGGCGTTGACATCCGTGAAAACAAGGGCAGTATCTTCGCTTCACCAGCAGCAGAAGATGATGAATGGTGATGGCTTGCCATTTACGCAATGGCATGCCATGATCTAATCAAGTTCAGCCGAGAGGCCACACATGACCACTACAACTTTTCAAACTGATCGCTTTGAAGTTGGGCAAATCGTTTGCTCCAGCTATGGGTACAACATGACCCTTGTGCAGTTTTACATCGTTGATCGCATGACTAAAGCCAGCGTTTGGCTGCGTCCTGTTGAGTGCCGCGTGTTTGGTGATGATGGAGGCGGTGAAGGTCGCGCTATCCCAAACACTGGATGGCAAGCGCCTGACAATGCAGTGTTCCGCAAGCGCATCCACGAAACTGACGGCAAGCAATGGTTGAGCGACTCAATCAAATACTTCTGTATCTGGAATGGCAAGCCTGAGTACTACAACAGCTGGGATTGATGCCAGCCAATGGCTTGCCATCTACACGGTGGCATGCCATAATCAACGCAAGGGCGAGAGCCCACTACACACAAGCTCATGCACAACGACACCATTCAAGCCTTGCAGCAACTCGCTCAAGCACTCATTGCCAATCCTGCAGATTTAGACGCGCTTCAGGTTTATGGCGAACTGCCTGATCATTTGGCAGATGCAGTACACGACTTCACTGACGACCACATGGGCGCTTAAGCCCTTTTCACGCACCGAGAGGTACACACACATGAAAAACAAAATCACCACACTCGCTGAGCACTGCATCGACCCTGCTGTTGGTGCTGATAAAGCTTGGGACGTTGTCCATGAATGGCTTCACATGCACGGCCTTGAAATCACCGCTGAATACGAAGAGGCATTGCACAATGAAATATATAACTTGCTTGGCCGCTCAGAACTTGTATCAATAGACTGACCAGCCGTCGGGGAGCCTGATGCCTGTTTTCCCCCAGCAGGCTGAAAGCTATACAATACCTGTGTTGACAGGGAAAGCAGGGCGCATGTGTGTTGCGATCTATCCCCCGACAACAACTTTGCGGATGTGCTTTGCCTTTCTACCAAATTCATGAAGCTGTACTTGTTGCAGCAAAAAAACAGGATGCTAAAAAATATATATGTGGCCTACGCGCAAGGCAAAATTTTAACGAACGTCAAGCCATTGAAGCTCATGCCCAGCGACTCCGAGCCCTGTATGCCAAATCCAAGGATTCGCAGCTTAAGTAATGGTGCTGTTCAAATCACCATTGGCAATATCAAGGGCATTGCAAAATCTCATCTGTCAGTGAATTCAAAGTTGCGTGTCTTTCGGCTACTCTGGAAAGCGAATCCTGAAAACTGGAAGTGACAACCGCATCAGACAAAATCGTTTTACGCACCACTGAAACTCTCAAACCTTACGAACACAATCCAAGGCAACATTCAGAATCACAGCTTGATCGTCTTGTCCGGTCAATTAAGGAGTTTGGTTTTACAAATCCAATCCTTATTGACGATGACTGCAATGTGATCGCAGGTCATGGTCGTTTGCTGGCTGCTGAATTGATGGGCTTGCCCAGGGTTCCGACCATCACGCTTGGCCACCTCACAGCTGATCAGCGTCGTGCCTACGTCATTGCTGATAACCAACTGGCACTTAACAGCACTTGGGATGACGACGTGCTGCAGTCAGAACTTCAGGCTCTAGGTGAAGCTGGCTATGACCTGACTCTTTTGGGTTGGGGTGATGATCTTCCCACTTTCGGTGAGGACATTGACTTGTCGGCACTAGATGACATGGACGATGACCCCACAGCAGAGCTTGCTGATGGCGTCATGAAAGCCATCCAAATTGAGTTTCGCCCTGAGGACTACGAAGAGGCCAAGGCTTTGGTGGATGCAGCTCGTAAGCGTGGTGAGTACGTGGGGATGAAGCTGATTGAGGCTTTGGCTGCATGATCGACTATCAGATCGCAATCCCCAGCTACAAGCGGCCAACGCGCCTGATTACTGAAACGCTCACAACGCTGAAGCGCATTAACGCTGACTTCAGCCGTGTCACTGTCTTTGTGGCTGACAGCAATGAGAAGCACCTTTATGACACCGCTCTTCAGGCAATAAGCCTCGGTGTCAAAGTTGCTATCAGCCAGCCAGGGCTGATTAACTCGCGTATCTGGTACAACCTGCACTACTACAAGCCCGGCACACGCATCCTCAACTTGGATGACGACATTGCTGGGCTTTACGTCAAAGATGGCAACGCTTTACAGGCGTACACCGGCGACCTTGACCGCCTTGTGTCTAAAGGCTTCCAAATCTGTCAAAACACTGGAGCCAGGCTTTGGGGGATCAACCCTGTCGCTAATGGCATGTTCCTCAAGCCGACCATCACCGTTGGCCTGCGGTACATCTGTGGAATCTTCCACGGCACATTTGCAGGTGATCCGGCTATGTGCGGTGATGACCGTCCACGCCAGTCATCTGGTGAAGACTTTGAGCTAACCCTCAGGTCGTTTAAGCGGTACAAGGGTGTGGTTCGCATTGATGGCTATGCACCCAAGACCAAATACTTTGCAGAAGGTGGTATCCAGGCTGAACTTGGTGGCAAGGAAAAACGTGCAAAAGACCACAAGAACCAGCTGCAACAGATCGTCAACCGTTTTCCTGGCATCAGCAAGCTGTATGTCAAGTCGGGCGACGTGCCAAATATCAAGCTCAAAACAGTCACCCACGGGAAACTCCAGTGGATATGAAGCTGCCAGTCCTGACCCTGCAGCCCAAGGCGCCCAAGCTCAAGATCGGCGACATTTGCCCAACACTGCAGCCCAACGTCACAGAGTCCTGCATCCTTGCTGACCCTGATGGCACTCAGGTCGGTTTGTTCATCAAGCAACTGCCTGATGACTTGCG
>CERA01003403.1_pt1 | contig 10150 bp, 18 predicted proteins | sample 530881 | NCBI WGS metagenome assembly CERA01 (sample SAMEA2621061, study PRJEB7988) | marine metagenome | biome: marine biome (ENVO:00000447); feature: deep chlorophyll maximum layer (ENVO:xxxxxxxx); material: "saline water (ENVO:00002010), including plankton (ENVO:xxxxxxxx)" | depth 50 m
TTTTTCAATACCTCCAAGAATTGTTATACAGTATAACAATGACGAGGAAGGCGATAAGCAAGTGCTAATAGATTATGATACTTTAGATGAGTCTGATAAAGCTGTTTTTGATTCTTTTAGAGAGCTTTGTAACAGCAAAATGGTGTAAATATGTATTTTGGAAATATATACCCTTATTTTACGGAAGAAGAAATAAGAACTGCTTTAATAAGGCAGATTAAAAAACACAATCTTAACTATGTGATGTCAGTTTTTGAAGAAGCTTGGCAAAGTAAATTTTGGAGAGAAAAAGGTTACGATGGTGCTACTTTTATTGAGGATAAAACCCACCCTAGTTTAGATGTGTTTTTACATGATTGGGGTTACAGGGTTTATGGAGGAAATAAATATGATGATTACGTTTTTTACAAACTACAAAAAATATTAAAAGATAAGGCTAAACGTAATTACTTAGGGGTTAGAATAGGTGGTTTTATTTTAAGAATAAAAAATAGGATTATTGAAAAAAAACCAGGAACTTCCACAGACAACCTTATAAAATTATATAGGCTGTTAAAACAAGTTAAAGTATAATAAAAATGGAAGAACTAACCGAAGAAAATAAAGCTTACATTCATATAATAAAACTATTAGACAATGCCACTCAAAGAGGTGCTTTTTCTAGACCAGAAGTTTTGTCATATAATAAAGCTTTGGGAATATTAGATAAGCTTTTTATGGATGAAAATAAACATTCTGAAGATTAGATTAAACTTTGGGTTGTGTATTTCGTTGTAAAAAGTAAAAGATTTTATTTTTCTATCTTTATGAGAAATACGGATGTAATGGATAACACTAATTTTGGTATTTTTATAAATACTATTTTTACTTTTTTTGGTTGGGGTTGTTTAAGTCAAAACGTAGAAACTATTAAAGATAGTATTCCTTCACTAGATTTTTTAAAAATAATAGTTACTCCGGCAGCAGAATCAGGTATAGACGTAACAAGCAAAGTATCTGTTTTAGTATTAACTTTTCTTTCTATAATTACTTCATCAATCACAATAGGTCAATTTATTTATAAGTTTTATAATAAAAAAAAATAACCTACTCAAATGAAATATGATTGGAGTAAAAGAAGTAAAGGTGTTTTAGAAACGCTTCACCCTGATTTACAACTAATAATGAACTTAGCAATACAGAGGACCTCTGTAGATATTGTATTAGTAGAGGGATCTAGAGACGTTTCAACTCAAAGGAGATATTTTAAAGATGGCTTAAGTAAAATTAATCCTGATAAATATTTTTCTGAGGAAGAGTTGTGTAAGTACGCCAAACACATAACCATTGATGAACACCCTTTATATCATTATTCTAGAGCTGTAGATTTTTGTGCGTATGCTTTTCACAATGGTAAAAACTTAAGCTACGACATGACACATTTAGTATATATATCTACTGTAATAGAACAGTGCGGAAAAGATTTACACTCAAGGGGTATTATATCTCACGTAATAAGAACAGGGGTTAATTGGGATATGGACGGTGTATTGAAGTTTGACCAATCGTTTTTAGACGCTCCTCATGTTGAAATAATAAAACCAAAGTTATGAAAAAGTTTACTGGATTTTTAAAGAAAGCTAAAGGGTTTTTAGCCACTAAAGGAAAAGATGTAGGTCAATTAGCTATTAGTGCTGCTACAGGTAACTTTAAGGGTGTTATAAAAGAGATTGGAGATGTGTTGGGTACTGACTTATCAGAAGAGGGTAAAGCTCTTTCAGAAGAGTTTCAGTTAAAGATTAAAGAGTTTGAGGTAGAGAATGAGAGGTTAATGATGGAAGACAGGAAGTCTGCTAGAGACATGCAGAAAGAATCATTAAAACAAAACGGAAAGCTTGCTAGAAACTTTATTTATTATTTAGCTGCTTTTTGGAGTGTTGTTGGAGCTACCTTCATGATATTTTCTTTTTTTATAGTTGTCCCAGAAGGCAACACACACTTAGTAGATACTTTAGAAGGGTTTATACTTGGTAATATAGTGGCTTCAATTATAGCATTCTTTTACGGGGGTATGAATCAGAATTAATCATCACCAAATAATTTACAATAAAGCAAGTAGTTGTGTTCTTTGACTATTTTCTTTTTTGTTTTGGACCAAGTAAAGTTTCTTTTAGTTTCAAGGTCTCCTGTTTCCCATTCCATGTGATGTTCTGGACATAGAAGTTCTATGTTGTCTTTGTTTAACCTAAGCTCAGGCGTTCTTCCTTTGGTTAGTATATGAGAAAAAAATATTGGTTGAGCCTTGTTTCCTAGTTTTTCACCACAGTTGGCACATACATGTTTTCGTTCTTTCCATATCTCCATAAACATTTCCCATTCTCCTGTTTTTTTTCTACTCATTAAAACATGTTCTTTTTATGGTCAGGATTGGATTTAAAATACTCGTCTTTTATCTCTACTGATTTATGTATATAAAATGTGTAACCATCAGGAGAGGTGTTTTTACAAGTAACAAATGTGTCATCAATTTTAAAAACTTTATACTCCTCTCCTTTATAGGTAAACACATCTCCTTTTTTTAAATGTAAAATTTTACTCATGCCAAAGTGTATAGAAAAAGAGGGTGTTATTCCTCTTTGTAATTTTTAATATTCACTCTAAAAGTAGCTCTTTTTCCTTCAGGGCGTTTATTAAGTATTCTACCATTGTCTCCAAAAGATATAACTTCATCATATTTTGAGAAGGCTAATATCTTTTGTTTAAGCTTTTCTTTTGTTTTTTCTAGTAATGCTATGTTGTCTGTGCATTTTTTATACTTAACCGCAATGTCCCATTCTTCGTCTTCTCCTGCCCTAAGTGTGTCCTCGTAAGATGTTTTGTACTTATCTTTGTAAAACTCAATATAAGCTTCGTTTCCCGAAGGCTCTGGCTCTATTTGGGTAATCTGTTTATCTATTTCCAGTTCATCACCCTCAGAGTTGTATATATCTCTAGCCATGTTCACACGATTCCAAAACTCATAAGTTTTTACAATAATTTCTTGGCATAACTCTAGGTCCATGTCTAAGGGTAATACGTTAAAGTCCACGCCTGCTACTAGATATGCAAGTTCAGAGTATGTAATACCCAATACTATCATTTGGAGGTTTGTTTGAACTACGTACCTGTGTGGTATTCCTAGTTCATACTTTTCTGCTGCGAACTGAGAAACCATCTTTATTTCTAAAGAAGCGTCTGACTCAACTATCTCACCTGTAAAGGGCGAAACTTGACCCCCAGGAATAAAGAAGTCTAAGGAAGCTGATAAATGCGGATAGTTGATGTTTACAGCGTAGCAAGGGATAGGAACTTTAGTTCTAATCTTTTTTGCTTGCGTCCAGTTATCTACCCAACCTGTTTCAGTTCCATCGTAGAACTCCCATAGGTCTGATATTTTCTCTTCAAAGTGCAAACCGTTTACAGTAAACTTTGTTGCAAAAGGAGGTATGTCGTAATCAATCTTACTTCTAAAAAGCTTTACAGGGTCGCCATACTCATCCATGTCTATAATCGTAGCTATCTCTGATGATCCTATTGTGTTTTTTCTAAAAGAATACCAGTCTTCATTTCTTTTACCTTCAATAAACTGAGGGATAAAAAACCCGTATACATCTTCTTTTATTTGTTTAGCGTACTTAGCGTATTCTCCTAAGTGTGCGATTTCCTCTGGCAGCTCACACCCTAGATTATCTAACGATAAATCTATTTTATTTATTTCTAATGTTGTTGACATATTAATTTTAGATTAAAGAAACGGGCTTCACCTACTCCCGTTTTGGATTAAGGCTTCTTTATAACTGCTACGTGTGATATTTAGAAAGGCAAATCGTCATCTTCCTCATAGGAGGGCTGTTCTTTTTTTGCTTGTAACGGCTTTGATTTTAAAAAACTATCTACTTCTTCTGCTGCTTGTTTTAACTCAGGGCTAACAGTGTTAAGAATGTTGTCCTCAGCAGGTTTTAATTGAGAACACATTTCTTTAAGCTTTTCATGAAGCTCAAAACGGTCATAGTCTGTTCTATCTCTAAGCTTTGTTACCTTAGTCAAATCCATTTGCTCTTCGACGCTTAGTTTCCACTTAGGTCTGTCATCTCCGTTTATCGTTAGATAAGCTGTTGGAAATGATTTACGGTCTTTAGATCTTGTTGCTAAAGAAATTTTAATTAACCCTAGCTCAGTGTAAGAGCAAAGGGTATTAAGAATACCTCTACCTACCATGCTTAGTGATGACTCAATAACATAGTCCATACCATCGTCTGTAATGGTAAGGTTAAAAACTTCTGTTGTTTCACCTTTATATTCATTAACTTGAAAGTTAATTGATTTAAAGTAACCACTAACAAATGTTTCGTTTTTTGTGTGCTGATACTTTCCTGTTTCAGCACTCTTCTCATAAACCTTAAACACTGGTTTTTCTTCTTTAGTGTTTAGCTTTAAATAAGTCTTCGGAGAATTGTCTCTTCCTAGTCCCATAATATATAAAATTTAATTGTTTACTAATTTAAAAAGGAGGCTCTTCAGAAGGTCTACTTTCTTTAAAAACCGTTCCCTTGTTGTAATTGTTAATATCCTCTGCTTCAGAGGTTTCTTGATGTTCAAATACGTAATCATCAAAGTTTGGTCTTTCATCTTTCGTACTGACAAACTCTTCTCCTAAGATAGTCTTTTTAAACCATCCTCGCAAAGGGCTTTCATTGTCAGAATCATAAAAACTAAAAAAATCTCTATACTTACCCCTACCCATGTTAAGTAGTACAGGGCTGTCCATTGGAGTTTCTAAACCACCTGTATGTTTTGACTTTACTTTTTTAACAGCTATCTGTGTTTGGTTTCTTAATTCCTCAACAAACTTGTATCTATGAACTAATAACATGTGGGTGCATTTGTTTTCCCATACTACACCGTCAGCAAGGTCAGCAGCGTTTAACGGAGCAGGATTACCTTTTAAATCTCCTGACTGATGAACTCTTCTTGCTGACTCTGTGTTGGAGTGCATACCTATATACAAGGACATGTTTTTGTGTTTGCACCACTTCTGTAGCTTGGTAGCCACTTGAAGTGTGTATTGGTATGTATTAAGCTTTCTGTCCACCTCTGTATAATCCACAGTTAAAGCGTTCCAAGGGTCTATAAACAGATAATCAAACTTACCTTTTTTAGCTTCTATCTTTTCAACCATACTAAGAATATCTAAATAACTTAACATGTCTTCTGTTTCTATAAAAGCAAAGTTTTTGTCAAGATATTTCAATCCTTTGTCTATGTGTTGTTTGGGTATGTCCTTAACCTTTTCACCATACAGAAATTCAAGCACAAATACTTTAAGTTCCCATGCAGGATTCTCGGTACTGTATATGATGACACGCTTACCATGAAGGGCATTAGCCAAAGCAAAAAGAAAACAAGCAATAGTGGTTTTACCTAAACCTGCCGTACCCCCTATAATATCAAAAGCTTGGTCCTTAAACCTATAATGAATATCTAAGTCTTTATATCCTGTTGATAATCCCATTGGTATCTTACCACTGGCAAAATCGTGTATATAAGAGTTAGCTTCATCACCCACAATAAACTCATGAGTATTATCAACCTCAACAAGTTCATCTTTGGTTTTATATTTAGACTCTGGGTTAGTTCCGTAGCCCATGTCTCTAAGCTCCCTAGCAGCTTGTTTAGGGTCTCCTCCGCATTGTAGTACTGTGTATATCCCAAAAGGACTATATGATCTAGTGCTGTCAAATATTGAAGATGTGCTAAAAACTCTAAGCAAGTTGTGTGCTATTGAAAAGTTGCCTGATGTGGGAGAGTTACTTCCTGGTCTTACAACTGGTATTTTTTCATTCCTAACTTCTTTTAATTCCCATCCATGACTTTCCATAACCATTTTCCAGTGGTGGTTATCGTCGTTATAAGCATCCCAAGGTGGTATTCCTACGCTGTTGTATACAACTTGTGGCTTCTCTTGAAATACGGGAGGAAGTATCTCATCAAAAGTTCTACAACAAGCAAAAAGAGTATCTCTTTCTTTTTGGGTAATTAACTTTAGATTAAGAAGTTTACCTTGGGTTATCTTATAACCTTCAGAAGGGTGACAAACAACATAAGCGTTGGCTGACCTAGTTTCTAAAAGCACTAACCTTTTTTGTCCTTCTTCTGCTTCCTTTTTTGTAGGTTCTCTTTGAGCAAGCTTAACGCTTCCTTCTTGCTCTCCCTCTACTTTATATAAAAGATGAAAGCCCTTGTTTTTTGTTGTTGATATAGTAAGCTTTTTCCAAAGACCAGGACAGAAAAGTTCCACCCTGTCTTCTAAAAGCTCCATAAAGTCACCGTCTCCTATCCAGTATTTAGCGTCTACATCTACAACTTGAACACCTGCTATCTCGCCTGTTACAAGTCCTACAGATTGAAATTCAGATATGCTATCACCTAGTTTGTAAAGTTCTTTTGTGTATTTCTGCCAAGAACTTATGTTGGGTATTTTATTTTTTTTAAGCGGTATTATGCTATACCCTCTACCTAAGAGGGATTCAAGTTTGTCTCTAGTAATCATTATTTATATTTTTCAGCAAACTTTCTTAAACCATTAATCTCTTCTTCTTCTATATTACCTTCGTTATCTATTTTATTAATAAACTCTAACAATCCTTCTGACAGTAGTATATGTTGTTTAAGCAGTTCTGATACAGCCTCTACGTATCTTAATCTAAACTCTGCTTCTTTCTTGTATCTATTGTAGGCTTTCGGGTCTGTAGGGGTAAAATTTCCTTTCTCTAACGCTCCTAATGAGTTAAGCTTTGATTCACATTGATTAATTAAGTAATCGTTACCTTTTTGGATTTTATCTTTTAAGTTCACTGTCTATTCTTTTTTATCAAACTCATAAAAATAACCATCTTCTACAGCCCATTTGTGAGCATTCTCACAAAAGAACTCATGGGTGCTTACCTTAAAATCTGGCTGAGTTAATTTATTTGATGTCAAAGACTGATCATAGAATAAAACCCTGTTATTTGGTTGAGCAGCAAACTGACCGTTATCCATCTTTATAATATTAAAAGACTTGTGTTCGTTAGGTGTTTGCGAAAGGCTCACATTTAATTCATTAGGCTCTGAGTGACAACTATCAATGGTAAACAGGTAATACCCTTTATGATACTTCTTGTCTTTCATGTACACTTGGCAATCTATGTTCTTTAATATTGTTTTTTCTATCACACTTATGTTATACGAGAAACAATCCCATATCTGTAAGTAATCTAGTGGAACAAATGTGTCAACATCAACATCTTTTTTCCAAACAAAAGCTGATATTGGGAGCTTGTCATACAAAGCTCCGTACTCAGTTAAGTAGGCTTCAATGTAAAGTGCTTTTCCTAATACGGATTTAACACTTACCCAATAACATGGTTCATAATCTCCATGTCCTTCGTCAAAATCATACAGGTATTCTCTTCTGACATAACACTGTATTTGTGGCAGGTTGGCTACTAGATAACTCATTTTTTATTATTGACAACGTATTCAGTAATAAATGTTTTAAGCTCTTCGGTAGGCATAGTAACCATAAAATTAGCAAGGTCTTTGTATTTACCTTCTTTATCATATCTCTTAAACGCAGGGGTTAGTTGTAGCCTAGTAATGCCAAACATCTTTAATCCGTCGGCTATTTTTTTTAAGTCAGTTACTTTTCTTTCGTCTGTAATAAAACTAAGGTCCACCTTCTTGGTGTTTTTCTTAGCTTTTTCCGTAAGGGATTTTCCTTTGGAAACTTTTTCTTGCTTCTCAACAGTTCCTAACTTTTCTTTAGCGTTACTAACCTCTTCCTTAGAAGCGTAGTTATCGTTGTCGCCTATTCCTAATGCTCTAAATGCTCTTCCTATTGCAGAGGTCTCGGCATTCTCTACCCAACTTGTTTTGTTAATATTGTTAGTACCTTCTCTTTCAGAGGCTATACCTGTTGCTACAATGTTATTTGACCCGTTCAATATTTCACATTTAATAATAACCTGATGCTTACCGTCTATGACACACGTATCTAGTAAGTGTGTAGTAATTTTATGTGTTGAGTACTCTTTTTTAAATATAGCTTGTCGCTCTGCTACTTTCTGATAATCTTCGTTATAAGTCATAAGTCTTCTTAATTGATTTTCGTATTAATTTAGCAACAGACACCTTCTTTTGTTTTGCTAGTTCTTTTAGCTTAACAATTACGTCACCCTCTATTCTTATCTGAAACTTTCTATCTTTATTCATTTTGTTTTAGTATTAACTTTCTGTTTTAATTTCTTGGCTTGTTCTTTCGTTACTTTTAAAACATTCCCTGAGATTAAGTCTTTAACGAAATACTTAAGATCTATAAGCTGTTCAACGTTTATGTTTGACATGTCTTTAAATATCTCCTCGTAAATTGTTTGAATCTCTTGAACAAGCTTTACTTCTTTTTCGTTTTTGTGCATAGCACGTTCAACCGGAAGTGTTTTTTTCTCAAGCTCCGATATAAATTTATTACCATAGTACTTCAACTCTCTAGACCATATTGGAGTCTCTTTAAGGTCTTCAATGTTTTCCAACATTATAATAGCGTTGGACATAAAAGAGGTGCATAGCCTCTTGTGTTTGTTAATAGCTGCTTCCATATTTATTCATGTTTCCTAAATTGGGTTTACTTATTTTTTTTATCATAAATGTGTCACATTTAGGACACTTAACTTTTGTTTTATAAGACTGTACAAGCTTGTCTTTAGCTTCTGTTTTGCAATTTTCGCAAATGTAATCGAATATAGGCATACTTAATTGTTTGTTGCTTGATACGTGTATATGATTTCAATAGTGACATCTTTATTGCACTTATCACATATAAATTTTGAATCCTTTACATGCCAGTCTGAATCACAGCATTCTGTTTTAATTTGTTTTAGGGCTTTTTCTGCGTCCACTATGCTAAATATTATTTGTATACAATAATTTTAAACTCTTTGCCTGACAAGTTTTTTGCATCCAGCATTGAGGGCATTTTTTTGATACAATTATCATAAGAAACTAAACCGCAATCACTTGTAGTTGTAATTTCATACCAAGTGGCTTCACCATTTATCACCTCATAAGCGTATAGCTTTCCTGGTTCATAAAAATCTGATCCTAATTCATTTAACTCCTCACCTGTTGCAAAGGTCATTTTGGTTTGTTTGCCATCAAATATTTTATGTTCTCTTAAGTAAACATCAAAGGTGCATATAGCTGATGCTTTAAATCCAATAATTAAAAACAATGCTGTTAGTTTTTTCATAATCCTGTTTCTTCTATTATTACTATTAATTCCTCTAGTAGTTTTTTTTGAGCTTCTTCATACCCTTTGCAGTATGGGTACTTTGTATCTGTTGTGTTTTTTGGTCTGTGGTAAGAACCTCTTGCATATATTTTGTAGCAATATTCACTTCCTGTTTTTTCTATCCAAGAAACATACCCCCATCTTCTTCTAAACCAATCAAAGACCTTGCAATATGTAACATTGTCATCGTATCCTAAACGTCTAACAGAAGATAGTTCTTCAGAAGTTATTACATCACCCATACAAAAAATTTTAAAACTCTTCAGTACTTTTTTATTAGCCTGAAGAGTTTTATTTAATTAATCTAATTCACTATCAATGATTGATTCTGTTGCTAAATCATTAACATACTCCTCTATAAAGCACATTTTAAAAGGAGTATACCGCTGCCAGAACTATGCTGGACAGGTTATCCTTTTGCTCAAATACTTGCTTACTTGCTTTATCAAATCTATACTCTAACTTTAGATTTAGATTCTCTACTGCGTAATCTAAAGTAGTTGTAAAATTTATAACATTAGCGTCTGCTCCAAGTGCGCCAACTCCGCTTCCAACTTCAGAAAAGTATTCTCCTCTTAACCCTGCGGTTAATTTGCGAATTGCGTATTGAGGATATAAAGCAAATCCATAAAAACCGTTGCCATCGGTGTCATTATATGTAGAATTTATTCCTAAATAAAACTTCTCTGACATATCATAACCTCCTGTTAAATCTATTTGAAAAGTGGCTGATGAACTTGAATCTTGCTTACCATACAAAGCATTTAAGTAAGTACCTTTGTATGCTAGTACAGCTCCTAAAGT
>CERA01065895.1_pt1 | contig 10129 bp, 2 predicted proteins | sample 530881 | NCBI WGS metagenome assembly CERA01 (sample SAMEA2621061, study PRJEB7988) | marine metagenome | biome: marine biome (ENVO:00000447); feature: deep chlorophyll maximum layer (ENVO:xxxxxxxx); material: "saline water (ENVO:00002010), including plankton (ENVO:xxxxxxxx)" | depth 50 m
GTCCTTGATTAGCCATAGCTTGTGCTAAACCAGCAATACCACTACTACCAGCAGCTCCTTGCATGTTTTGCATTATATTAGATCTTTGTTGTGCACCTTGTTGAGCTTCGAATTGTGCTTGTTGTTGGTTAACTGTTAAGTCTTCCATTGTGTTTTCCATATTAGCGTAAGGGTTAGAAACATCACCATATAAGTTGCTGGTATCTAGATTCATGAAAGCTCTTTTTTGCTTGTCGTATTCATCTTGAGATTCAGCTATTGCTTTTTTTCTTTTACCTCCCCAATCGTAAGCTCCTAAAGCTGTGATAGCTCCACCAATAAGTTTTAAAGGACTATTTTTTTTATTTCTTGCCATAATATACTATTTTATCTATTTATAATTACATTATTTGTGTTTTATTTACTACTCTCAACAAAATCAGCCGCTATAGAAAACATTTCAGACTTTTCTGTAGAGTTATTTCTAATTTTTGCTAAAGAGTAATAACCTAACAAACTACTTAAATTAACTTTGTTATCCTTGCTAAACATTATAAAACTATCAGGCGGAGGTGGACCATATTGTGCCGCTATAACATCGTCGTAGTCAGCAACTATTACTGTCACAGCTCCGTTCCAAGGAATTATGTTTAGAACAGGGCCAATCATTATTATGTTTTCTCTATCAGCAGTCATGTGAGGCGTTGTTGTTTGTTCCCAAACTCTAGGATTACCAACAGGGTTTGTTTCTATGAAATAAACAACGTCACCTATTTGTACTGAAACATTTATTCTGTGATTAAATACTAAGTTAATTTGAGCCATATTATTTTATTGTTAAAAATATTGTTTTTTCATCGCTAGTGTTAACACCATCGCTTAATGTAAATTTTATTTTATCTAAACCAGTGTAACCCGCGCCTGGCGTATATTTTTTGTAATAATTAACCGTTGAGTCTTCTCCACCAACTCTAACTGAAACAGCCGATGTAGAACCATGTTTTGGTTCTTGCGTTATAGTTGCGGTTTTACTATGTTTATTATAATCAGTGTCACAGTTTACGAAATTTATATACACATCTGTGTCTTTAGCTGTTTTAATATGTTGATCGCAAGAGTTTGGTTTGTTTGTTATAAAAGAATCTGTATCTATAGTAAACGTAGTGTCATCTCCATTGAAATATATATTATCTATAGTTGTTGTTAAAACAACAGATGAGTTACCACTTTTATCAATCCTAGACGTTCCTGATAATTTAGGCTTGTTGCATTTGTAAAAATCAAGTAATGTTTTCTTAGGTAATCTTATACAACTATCAACTTCTAAAATATTGTTTTTAATATCTACAACATTTGCACCGCTCGTGTACGTAAAGGTTAATATATTTTGTTTTTGAAACAAGTGTTGCGTGGTAAAAGTTATACAATCTGTAGAAACCTCTAATATTTCAGTATAAAAATCAAAACCTCTACTATCAACACCCTCAACTAGCATTCCTGGAAAAAGATCAAATGTGTTTATTAGCTCCACTTTGTTTGTTAATATTTCAAGTTCTCTATCACAATCATCACAAGGATCTTTTAAATGCTCCTCTATATTTACAACTTTTATTATCTCTTTAGTTGTTTGTGTTTTTCCTTCAATACGCATACCTTTTTCTATAGTTACATCAGTATAAGTAGTTTCTCCATCTGGAGAATCAGCTACTGCTACGCTAAAATTACTAAGGCACTCTCCTAGTTCATTAGAAACACTCCTTCCTACAATTTGCTTTTTACCAACAACACTATTTGTTATTGCGTCTCTTAAAAGAACGTTTGGTTTTAAGTAATAATTATCACTACCGCTACTTCTACCTACAGTCACGGTGTGTGTTAAACTAGTAAAGTTAGGCAGCTTGTCAGAGTATTTATTTGGCTTTCCTTTCTGCGTAACAGCTGTTGTGGTTGTTGTTGTGTTAGATATGGTTGAAGCAGACGCTTGTAACGTGTAAGTAGGGTCCGCGTACTGATAAACGTTAAACTTAAGCGGAGCTCCAACAAAAGGAACATCGTGGTCATAGCTAAAAAAACCTGTTTCAGCGCTTGGTGTTATTTTTACAGTATATATTTCTTTTGATTTTCCACTAGGTAAGTTTTTTATTTTTTGTTTATAAATATAATCTCCTTTAAACTTAACGTTATCAAGCTTAGTAAGAGTAACATCACAACCAGAGCTATCTGTTATAGAGATATCCACAACACAAGTGTTTGTAGAAACCATTTTTATAACTATTTCACTGTTTTTACTATCTACTATTAGTTTACCACATTCAGATTCTTTTTTGTCATAATTAAAACCTGCTCTAATATTTTCGCTTAACGCGTTTTTACCATTTATTTTTACAATATATATCTCTTTGTTGTTTAATGGTTTATTTCCAGGAAGATATTTTTCAACACCATTGTCGTAAAACTTTGTATATTTGCTAGTGTTTTCACCAAGCGTAGAATCCCAAGCTAAAGCCTGTACTACCGTGGGAAACAATGGTACTCCATCAATTTTTTCTTTTATATAGCTGTCAGATATTTTGAAATCCTCAAAAAGCTCGTCAGTCGTATCGTCTATTTCTTTTTCACCTGTAATAGGGTTTATGTAGTTATTTTCTAAATTAGAAGCCCAACCGTATTGTTTTATATCTGTTTTGGGAACGTAACATCTAGAAGTTGATATTATAGAGTTAACAAAAGATGATGTTTCAACATTAGGGCTTTCTTTTATATGAACAATATGTAAGGTGTCCCATTTAAAATCATCTTGACTACAACTAAAATCACCAGCGCACCTCCACTTGTCACCAATCCTAGGTGTTAAACCACCTATAATATGATTTTTTACTATAGTTGGTTTTACGTATTGTTTTTCTCCAAAGTTATCTCTTTCACAACCTATTTCTTTATTAAAATCAAGTATAGCGTAAGAAGAGCAAGGACAAGAAATTGTCTCATATAATTTTTCTTCATCATTTTTAGCTGGAGCAACAACATTTGAAACATAACCAGAGGTTGAGGTTTCTTCAACCACGTAGTTTCTAACAATAGGCCTTACCCAACCTCTACCATCCCAAACCCAATCACCCTCAGGTTTTTTAGGTCTAACCCTTGGTTTTTTTGGCTTATCTGTAATAGGTTCTTCGTAATCAAAAGGTGTCACTATATTCGCGTTGGGATCGTCAACAATCTCAACCACAACTTTAGTGTCAGGCTCTATGTATTTAACGTCTGAAGAAGTGTCTTGATCTCTTTCCATCTCCATTCCAATTTCTTTAGCCCTATTTCTTAGTCCTTCTAGTATTTCTGAAGGAATTTGATCTCCTCCATAATCTTTTAATAGTTGATCGTACTTAGACTTCAGCTCACTCATTTCAGTAGTTGACTCTTTTCTTTTTTCTGATTCCGGTGTTGCGCTCTCGTATTCTGCCATATTTTATTTTTTTATGCTTTGTTGTGAACTAAAATGTTGTTAGCGAAGAAAGTTTTGTCTCTATCAAGAGTAAATATATACGTTGTTACATTTTCTGTTATTTCTTCAAGATTAGTTAACTCAACCTCTTTAGTATCACCATCGTTGTAAACGTAACACGTGTCACCAATCTCTAACTTATTTACTGCAAAATCATGGTTAGATTCTTCTGGGTTGTAAACAGACCAACCTTTGCCACTAACATAATAAGGGTGGTCAACAGTACTTTGTACCTCAATACCATCAAAATCAAACTTAATAGTTTTAGCAGATGTTTGCGATTGTGTTTTTATTACAACAGCGTCTGATAATTCTTTTGTGTGCTCGTTGTAAGATCTTACTATATCTCCAGTTACAATATTTTCAATATTTTTACTTAAACCGTTTAACATGGTTACTTTTGTTCCGCCAACGAAACATGTTGGTAACGTACACCAAAAAGGATCAAAACTACAGGTACACATTGTATCTGAGTGGCAAGGTAAACCATTAGGGCCAACATAACTGTATTCCATAGCTCCTGGATGGCAACAACCAGCCCAAGATACATCTGCAGTGCTTATACTCGTGCTACAGTTATCCAAACAATCTTGCTGTGTGTTGAAAACATTTATGTTGTTAACAGCGCTAGCTGTTTGTACACACTGTGCTTGAGCGGTTCCACCCGCTTCACAAGCCCAATTGTTAAAGTTGCTTACGCCACAGTATGCCTGACATTGTATTAAACTACTATATTGACCAGCTCCAGTTGGGTCGTAAACACAGTTTCCGTTAACACATTCATAAGATTGTATTTCGCTAACTCTACCGCAACCAGCGTTGTAACAGTCTTGTATTGTAGGATAAATACCTGGAGCGCTACCTAAAGGATCTGTTGTAGAAACACACACATTATCATCACATTTGTAATTTTGTATTTGACAATTACTCATGCAGTCGTTGTAACTGCTGTAAACCACACCGTTAGAACTTACACCAACAGGCAAGTTTACTGGTTGACACTGTCCAGTTGGCATTTCCGCATCATAACATATATAGTTCATTGGGCTTGGTGGACCACAAGGATTTGAAGCTGGTACAGTGCAAGGGTCACAAACCGTAACGTTTGTTCTATCACAATTAGCAGTATTATTACCACCTATACCATTTTGATTCCAAGTGCTAGAAGTACCATCGCAAGTCCAATTGTTTGAAGCCATCATTCCGGTTGTTATAGCTTCTCTTATTTTTGATAACCTTATAACATAACCTGTCGCAGTATCAAAATTTTGAGGATTATTAACACATGGACTTCCCGTACAGTTAGGATCTATTACGTTTAGTACGTTTGATATAACACCGGTAGCAACAGCACTGTCAATATAATCTCTCCATTTAAAGAAAACGTTTTGCGAGTTATACCAACCGTTAATATCTATATTACTAACACGTAAATTCATATATCTTCTTACAGAAGAACTATTGTAACTTGTCGATCTGTTATAAATATAATCTCTCATATCAGCATCTATACCATAAGTACGCACGAAAGCCTCTATAATTGTTTCGTTGTTTACAAAATACGGTTGGTTTGCTAAATTAACACCAGGACCACCACAGTCAAGGCAGGTGGTATTTCCACCAGTACCCGTAAGACCAATCATAGCTTCTGGAATTCCAGTTGTACCTGTAGCAGAGTATATACCCGCGTTTATTTGGTTTTGATATCCAACACCTGCTGAAAAATCAATTAAACTACTATTGTCACAGTCGTATATACAAGAACCATCATCAAAACTAGCATTTGGATCATAGTTGCAAGCGCAAGGATCTGTACATCCACCATATTGATAATTAGGATTACAAGGTGAGTTTGGATCTGTTTGACAATCATTAAACGCGTTTGGACCAGTATATTGACCTTGTCCGTTTCCAGGATCAACACAAGTGTACGAACCGTGGTGATACGCACAATCAAAAGTAATTGGTGTTGGTGGTGGTGGATCTTCACAGTTTATTGTAAAGTTATATATAAATTCACAGTTAGTGTCAATATCTACTATTGTATAAGTATAAGAACCAGGAAGTAAATTACCAAGAACATAAGGTACTGAAGCCGGTAGCGAAGCCGATGTGTGAAATGTATTGTTGTTAGAGTCTGTAAACTTAACCAACCAGTTTGTCGGATTACCATTAGCACTTGTTAAACCAACAGTAACTTGACCGTGATTAGTATAAATACCAAGAGCACAGTTTCCATTTTGTAAAGAAACAGAATTAGTTATTATTGGGGTTTGAACAACAAAGGGACGTGGAGGACAAGGTGGTTCACAGTTTTGTTCGCAAATAGCTAATGTTGGAAACTGACCAGTACCATTAAATATTTCTACACAATTTCCTGTAACACAGTCCCAAGTTGAAGCAGAATTATATACGCAGTCGCAATCGTGAACGTTTGCTGCTGGATTATAGTTTGTTGCAGGTCCAGACCAGTTGTTAGGTCTATCTTGTATAATAAAAGGATCGTTAGTTGTTCCATCGTCCATACAACCATAAGTTAAAACACTTGGAACTGTTTGGTTTTGACAACTAAAAAAGTAAGCCTCTGCTTCTGGGCAGCAAAAATCATTAACACACTCACAGTATGTTGAGTATTGTCCACTTCCATCACCGGGGTCAACACATGCTTTTGCTACAAGATCACAATTATAAGACTCTTGTGGTCCACACCCAGCGTCTATACATTCTTGCTCTGTTGGGTAACCAGATGGTCCATTTACTTGAACACAACCATAACCGCTAGCAACTCCAACAACAGATGAAGAACAAGTCCAACTAACAACATCAGGGCAGTCTTCACACTCTATATTATAAGCATTACCTATACCTTGGTAAGAAAACTCTCTAGGGTCTATGTTACCAGCAGTACCATCGTTAAGCCACTCTGTTGCCACACCTTTTATTTGACTAAACCACTTGTCTTCTTTGTCCCAAAACTCCATAACTCCTAATTGTTGAATATCAGAGTTCAACTCTTCAACCCACCAACCAGATTTAGGGAAGTTATCGTAGTAATCCGGATTATTATCTACATCGGCAGTTACTCTTGATTGTGTTCCTTCATAGTTTAATGTAGAAAAACTCTTCATAACACCAGGCGCTTGATTAAATAGAATATCAACCGTTGATTCGTATTGAACCCCATAAAAATTGTTATGAGTTTCGTTTTCATGATGAACGTACAAATCACCGTTTTTAAACGTGTAGTAAGAATTATTTAAACTAACACCGCTTTCTTTTATAAAAGATTTAAAACTAACCCAACCGTTAGAAGGTTCATTGAAAGATAAAGTTTTCTTTGCTACTCTAGAACCTATAAGTTTCTTTTTTAATGTTATGTTGTACTCGTTTTTGTTATCATCAAAACTACCTATTATTCTGTCGTATAAAGGTAGGTTATCAGCAAACCAGTCTTTCATACCAACATTTGATATAGCAGTTAAACCATCTTGTGAAAGTCTAATTATAGCACCTCTACTAGTGTCTGAAAAGTAAGACCTATAAGAATCAGAAGCAAACGACTCTGGGTTTTTAGATATACCGTAATCACCAACAAAAGGTCTTATGTTTCCTAAAACTCTATTTGTAGCAACTAAATTTGTATTACCATCAGCGTTAAACAAAGCGTCTTTGTTGGCTAAAACTTTCAAGACTCTATCTTCACAAAAAGCAACCAAATCGTTATCTCTAACATGCATTTTTTGTATACTACCATAAACAGGGTTTGCGTCTTTTGTTATTGATTCAGCTTGTATGAATTGATTTAAATTGTTTACACCACTTTTAGAGTTATATATGCCAGACCATATAAATCCACTTTTTCTTCTATCTTCTAAATAAGGCTCTTCTAAAGTTGTAGAAGCTTTTGGCCCATTGTCTATTGTTACTTGATTATAGTCATCTCTTATTCTGTCAGACTCAACACCATTTCCAAATGAATAACAATTAAAGAAAGGTAGTTCTATCATTTTACTGTGAACACCAACCTCGTTATTAAATGTGTTTCCTATTAACTCGTACCAAGTTCCGTTGTTGTTATACGTACCGCCACCAACATGAGCTTCTGTGACACTACCGTCAGCCCTATAAAACATTAAATAAGAACCTTGAATAGGTGTTTGGTGAGTAGCGTTGTTGTCGTCTAAAATATTACCGCTTAAATCAGCTAGTTGAACAAATTTTCCTCTAGCCGCGTAAACTCTTATGTCACTACCACTTCCTGTTGATAGATTTATTGTTCCAGTACCACTACCCATAGGCGCGCCACCATCCCAACAGTGTACATATGTATTTTTTGATATGTCTTCGTGGACAGCACCTACAAATTGCTCTATAGTTTCGTCATTTAAATATATAGGGTATTTATGTCCCACTTCGTAATAAATATCCATACCAACATCTTCTTTTGGCTCTGTTTCCCAAATAGCTGGATTTGTACTTGAAAACTTTTCATCACTAGGAGTGAAAGGCTCTACTATTTCCCAAGTAACACTACCAGGTTCTGGTGTTTGAACAGGTGTAGAATCATCGCTCCATCTTTTGTATTGTGGTATTGTATCTACTGTTTGAGTACTAGAGCCGTTGTTCCACGTCCAAGAACCACCAGGGTTTGTATAGCCAGTATGCATTCCGTCTGGTCTAATACCAGGTGCTGGATCAGTAAAAGCAACACCAGTTATAGGATTTACTGATATAGCTGTTGCAGAAGCGTTAAAATGCGGAGCAAAAGTAGGATCATTTGTTGGTAAGTAATTATGACCAGTTCCACCAATAGGAATTGTAGGGTCGGCTAAAGTTTCAGCTTTAAATCTAAATCTTCTACGTTTGTTTTTTGAAATATCCCAATCATAATTTAAATTTGGAAATTTCCAATGTTCAGAGTAATTAGATCCTCCAAAAAACCCACCCCATCTGTTTGCTCCTTTTATACTACCGTGACTACAACCACAACCAAGAGCGGCACCCGTTAAAGAACAAGCAGTGTTTAATACAAGCCAAGCACCTCCCGATCCACAAGCAACACAACCACCACAACACCAAGAACTAATATTATGGTTGTTAATATCTCTTGTTACCCAGTCTGGCTTGTAATCAGTTTTTTGATAAGGAGCGCCTGGAGCCAGATTAGCTGGGAAGCTAGTACAATATTTAACTCTAATATAATGACTAGTAATTACATAGTCAGCAAAGTTAATATAGTTAAAAAGAATAACACCTGGATTACCATCCGTGTCTTGAGCTTCGTTAGTCCATTCAGCACTAGTGTAAGGTGTCGACGTGGTGCTTAACCCTGTTTGTGCAACTGTTGTATATAAAACTTGATCTGGATCTTCTTTCCACCTCCATATACAACCAGGTGTTAGTAGTTTACCTATAAATAATTCATCAGCAGCGTGTTTAGCAGCATCGTTAAAATAATGTGTTGTTAAATTGTCAGCCCAACTACCACTAGGTATAGAACCATCATCGCCATCTTCGTTTAAACCAGCGTATGACAAGTTTATTATTCCACTACTTGGATCTATACCAACAGATCTAGCTACAGGCCCAAGGGCCACAGAAGTGTCTTGCATAACACCATTTGGAGATTTAACTTTTTGAGCACCACTGGTGCCTAAATAATTATTACCAGTAGTACCATAAGTATTAAGCCCCATAGCGTGTGGTATTCTATCAGTTAAACCGTCGTTGAAGTCATCATCTACAGGACCAAATCCAGCCCAACAAGGCGTGTTTGGAGTATCTCTAGCATTTGTACGGATTCCTATGTTTTTACCATACCAATCACCATTGTAAGGTCTAAAACCTTCAACAGCATCAATAAACCAACCAGAGGAAGCTGCTAAAGAATTTGCATTAACTGTATCTGTATCGTCAGCAGCGTATTTCCAAAAATTTTGACCATCACCTTCTGCCATGCTATTATCAGGTCTAGACCAATAATCATCTTGTCTTTTATCCATGGAGATTCGGTATTTATTCTGACCAAAACCATCCCAACCTCCAGCGGCTTGAGCTGCTAAAGGGTTTATGTATTGAACCTGCATGCTAGCTATAGCCACGTAATCAAGACCACTACCAGACGTTATGTTTAAAGACTTTATAAGAACATCGTCCTTTAAAACTTTAACAAAAAATCTTCCTTCAAACTCAGCTTTATCTTCTGGTATTCTTTTTATAACTTGTAACTCACAGTTTGTTATTCTATTTAAAAAAGTGCCATCTGGAGAAGTGTGGTTCATGTCTGGACCAAACACTTTGTCTGATTCCATTTTGTAATAACTACCCGTAGAGGAATCGTACGTTATTTGTTTTAATCTATAATAATTACTTATACCAGAAGCAGATTTTACTCTCATAAAACATTGAGATATATCTTGATTTATAAGAGAGTCTTTCCAACCAGCCTCTTCAAAAGCGTCCTGATCAACATATATAAAAAATCCACCTTCTAAAGGAAATCCAGAAGCAGATAGACCTAGAATAGAGACACCAGACGTTGTGCTATCTACTATACCACCTTGTGAAACGTTTTGTAGCTTTATAAATCTAGGCGCTTCGTTTTCTATAGCTATAATCTTATATCTAGCAGGAGCGCTTATAAACTCA
>CERA01003612.1_pt1 | contig 10104 bp, 7 predicted proteins | sample 530881 | NCBI WGS metagenome assembly CERA01 (sample SAMEA2621061, study PRJEB7988) | marine metagenome | biome: marine biome (ENVO:00000447); feature: deep chlorophyll maximum layer (ENVO:xxxxxxxx); material: "saline water (ENVO:00002010), including plankton (ENVO:xxxxxxxx)" | depth 50 m
TAGAGTAAATAGTTTTATTAAAGGTGGTCACTCACAGGATAATGATTTAAAGAAAAAAGGTAAGAAGCGTGGCTCCAAGAAAAAAAAGTAGACGTAAGGTTAAATATGAAAAAGGTGTTCCTTCTAAATATCTTAAGAATAAAAAAAATTCTAAGTCATCTGTGGCGAGTGAGATTAGAAGAACAGCTAAGGCTTATAAGCAAGGTAAATATATAAATTTAAAAAAAGTTCAGAAATCTAGAGCAGTTAGGAAAAAGAAATAATGAAGGTATATACTAAATCAGGTAAAGAGTACAAGGGTGCTCATCATAAAATGCCTAATGGTCAAATCCATACAGGTAAAAAACATACTAAAAATAGTAAACGTTTATATAAAAGAAAACCTAAAAAATAATGGCTGTTACTTATAGAGGTGAAAAATTTTCAGGGTACAACAAACCTAAACGTACACCTGGTCATAAAACAAAATCTCATGCCGTCCTTGCTAAAGAAGGTGGCAAAATAAGATTAATTAGATTTGGTCAAAAAGGTGTTAAGGGTGCAGGAAAGAATCCTAAATCTGCTAAAGATAAAGCTAGACGTAAGTCTTTTAAAGCTAGGCATGCAAAAAATATTAAGAAAGGTAAGATGTCAGCAGCTTATTGGGCTAATAAAACAAAATGGTAAATGTAGTCTGTGCTGTTCCTGAGTGCAGTAATTTATTACCCAAAGGTCAAAGAAAATTTTGTTCTGATAAATGTAGACAGCTTATAGACAAACGTAAATGGAGAGCTAAACAAAATGGGGAAGTTTACATCTTGGAAGAAAAGAAAACTAATCTTAAAGCTAAACAACCTAAAAAACAATCTATTGCTAAAGATGGACGTGTTTCTGCTAGACGTGGCGATGTCTACGAAAAGTTTGTCAAAGAAGGACTTGTTAAAGAAGTTTTGGAAGAAGACATTACAAGAGATGATGCAGCTTCAATACTTAAAGTATCTAAAGCACAAGTATCAAGATTTCTTGCAGCGTATCAAGAAGACATAGAACAAGAAAAAGCACAAGCTGATTGGGATATACCTGAAGAAGCTACACAATCTTTAGAATCATTTAAAGAATTTAGAGATAGATATTTTTTAACAGAAAAAGGTATAGCTTTTGAAACAGCACCATTTCATGAAAAATGGATAAACTCACTCAACAAAGCTATAGATGAAGGTGGGCAACAAATGATATTGTCACCACCAAGACATGGTAAAACAGAATTACTTATACACTTTGCTATATGGCGTATTATGAAAAATCCTAACATTAGAATTATGTGGGTAGGTGGAAACGAAGATATAGCTAAAAACTCAGTGTCTTCTGTAATAGATACTTTAGAATCAAACGAAGGTCTTAAAGAAGATTTTTGTGGACCTGGTGGTTCTTTTAAACCAAAAACAAGAACTGGTAAATCTTGGTCACAAAATGGTTTTACAGTATCTATAAGAACAGTACATGGTATAAAATCACCAACAATGATTGGAATTGGTAAAGGTGGTAAAATACTTTCACGTGACTGTGACTTAATTATTGCAGATGACATTGAAGACCACGCATCAACATCACAACCTAGAGCTAGAACTAATACTAAAAACTGGTGGACTACAACATTAGCATCACGTAAAGAAGAACATACAGCAATTATTGTTATAGGTTCTAGACAACATCCTGATGATTTATATAGTTCTTTATTAGATTCAGAAGCATGGGAAACCATAGTAGAAGAAGCACATGATTCAAATTGTAAAATACCTGAGCTTGAAGAAGAAGACCATTATGAATGTATGTTATGGTCAGGATTTAGAACTTACAAATGGCTAATGTCTAGACGTAGAGATTCAATGACAACTGGTGGTTTACAAAGATTTGAAATGGTTTATCAAAATAGACCAGGAGAAGGTGGAGCAACTATATTTGATGTAGAAGGTATAACTAAATGTATGGACACTACTAAAGTAGTTGGACAAATTCCTCAACATTCTTATTTAGTTGCAGGTCTTGACCCTGCAGCGTCAGGTTATCAAGCTGCATTTTTATGGGCAATACTTGATGATGGTGAAGATGCTTTACTACAAATGGTAGATATACAAAATAATAAAGGTGGAGGTATAGAAGAAGCACTTAAAGTTATTAAAGAATGGCATCAAATGTACAATTTGTATCACTGGGTTATAGAAGAAAACAACTTTCAAAAAGCTATTAGACAAGACCCTCGTATAAAAGAATATGCAAATGTTAATGGAATTATACTAGAAGGACATGAAACCTATAAAAACAAATGGGATAGTCATTTTGGTGTAACATCACTAGCACCTATGTTTGCAGACCAATTAATTGTATTACCTTATGGAAATACTGAATCACAAGTTAAATCAGAAATGTATAGGAAACAATTATCTTATTTTTCTGCACGTAGGAAAAATGTATATAAATCTGATATAGTTATGGCTAGTTGGTTCCCAATAAAAGTATTACGAAAGTTGCAAAAAGCAACATATTCTGATATAGGAATTGACTACACTCCTAGCTATGAAGGCTTTGATGTAGTAGAATGGAATGACGCTCCATGGAGATAAATGTTAGTTAACGATATATTAGATAGAACACACGTGCTTAAAGAAATGCACGATGAAGCATTGCCTGATAGAGCTAGGTTTAGAGCAATTATGAATGGTGGAGAAGATGGTTTATCTGCATTACTTGGTTCAACCATGAAAAACATGGATTCTGATTTATTACCTGCACCAAACTTATTAGTATCAGCATTAGATAGGCTAGCTCAAAAAATAGGTAGAGTTCCTGCATTAGATGTATTTGTCACAAACCCAAGAGATAGTGAAAGAAATAGAAAGAAAAAAGATAAGTTAGAACGTATCATTACATCTTATGACCAGTATCAAAAATTAGAATTACAATTACCACAAGTAGCTAGATGGCTACCTGGATATGGTTTTGCTGTATGGGTAATAACAAGTAAACAAGACCCTAATGGTAATACATATCCTTGTGCAGAACTTAGAGACCCATACTCAACATTTCCTGGGTATCAAGGTGCTAATCAAATGGCAGACGAATTAGTATCTATAAGAAAAATTCCTGCTGAATATTTAATACAAATGTATCCTGAACTTAAAAGTTACTTTACTAAACAAAATAAAAACACAGAAGATGAATACGGATTTACTTCAGGATTATATTTAAACACTGGTAATGAAGGTTCATGGGAAAATCAAAATGAATCAGGTGAAGTTGTTGTAGAATACATAAACCCTGAAGGTACTTATGTAGTTCACGTAGCTTCTAAGATGGTTGTTGATTTTGTACCTAATCCACTTAAATCAGGACCTGCATTTGTATGTGCAAAAAGATATACCTTTGACCAAATACAAGGACAATTTGACCAAGTTATAGGTTTGATGGCTGCTATGGCAAAAATAAATATTATGTCTGTTATAGCTATGGAAGATGCAGTATTTACTGAAACTAATATTGTTGGAGAAATAGAATCAGGACAGTATAGAAAAGGTAGAAATGCTATAAACTATTTAAGTCCTGGGTCACAAGTTATAAAACCAGTAAGCAATTTGCCTTATCAGTTGTTTGACCAAGTATCAAGAATAGAAAGACACTTAAGAACTGTTGCAGGTTATCCAGTACAAGATGATTCAATATCTCCAAATAGCTTTGTAACTGGTAGAGGATTAGAAGAACTACAAGCAGGTGTTGGCGCTATGGTAAATGAATATCATAAAATATTACAATACTCTTTACAAGAAGTAGATTACAAAAGATTAGAACTAGATGAACTAATACTAAGTAAAAGTAAACCTTTAGTTGGTACATTAAGAGGTTCTGCATTTTCTGAAAACTACACACCAAGTAAAGATATAGATGGTAATTATTTAACAAAGCGTAAATATGGTGCAATGGCTACATTTGATGAAGCAGGTAAAGTTATTACAGGCTTACAGTTATTGCAGGCAGGTATTATAGACAAACAAACTATGCAACAAGAAATGGATGGTTTAGATGACTTAGCTTCTATTAATGAAAGAATTACTAAAGACAAAGCAGAAAGTGTAATGTTTGATAGTTTACTAGCTAGAGCAAGTCAAAATGACCCTAAAGCACAAATGGCATTAGTTGAAATATATGCAGCTCCTAATAATATAGCTACTATACTTAAAAAGTTTTTTACAGCAGAAGACCCACAACCAACTCAACAAGAAGCACAAATGGCTCAAATGGGTGGACAGGGTCCTCTACCTCCACAAGGAGGACAACCACCATCACCACAAGATGTTATGAGTTTATTACAAGGTGGTGTGTAATGGATGCTGAAAGAATTAATAGTAGATTTCATCAACAAATACTTAACGAGGAATGGAATATAGATAAATTAGAAGTTGCAGAATTGTATTTAAACGATGAACAAAAAGAAGAAGAAGCTGAATGGGCAAGCGCAGATGGATTAACAATAATGTTTGTTCCAGGATATGGAAGGTTGCAAATGATTTGGATTGAGGATGATAATGACACGAGGTACTAACAAGGGTGCTTTTGGGATAGACGCACAAAGAGGTGAAGGCTCTTCTGAACGTGAATCTATGTTGCGTGGTGGACCTATTGAATTAGGTAACCAATCAGCAATTTCACTTGCAGAAGTAGAAGATACAGGTGGTATGCCTGAAGCAAGCACACCTCCTCTAAGTGCTTTTAGAACAACTGAAAGTGCAGTAAACCCAGTAGATGAACTTCCTCAAGTAGAAGGTTATATGCCTAATAATCCTGCAAATATTGATAGAACAAATGCAATACTTGCAAGCATAAACGACATACTGGGAGGTTCTGAAGAAGCTAGTGCGTTGATAAGATAATGGCACTATACGGATACGAACCACCTGATTTAGAATTAGCTAGGCTAGATGAACAAAGAGCTAAAGAAAATCAATACAAAGCTGTTAAATCACAAATGGAAGGCAAGCCTGAAGTAGGTATTAACCTAGAAGGTATAGTAAATAAATTCGGAAATATTCTTCCTAGAGATATTATGATAGGTTCTGCTTTACTTGGCTTTACAGAAGAGTCTCCTGAAATATCTGCATTAGTTCAAAGACAAATAGAAATAGAACAAGAGAACTCTAATAGAATAGGTGAACGATTAAAAGCTATGGGTAGAGGTGTTGTTCGTGGAGCTTTTGTAGGATTAGATTCTGCAGCAGAAGCATTAATTAAAAGACCTTATCAAGCAGCAGCAAGAGCAGCTGTTGATGGAGGAATGTCTGCTAACTGGGCTAATTTAATATGGGTTTCAAATTTATTAGCACCAACAGCAGGAGAAAATCTTATTGGAGTATTATCAGGAGATGATGATTTTGCTGATAGATATAATAAAGCTAAAGCACAATTAGGTCCTACTGTTGCAAGTAGAAGTATAAGTGCAATGGCTAAAGGTGAAAAAGTAAACCTAGGTAGTGGATACTTTGGTAACTCTACATTAGCTAGAGATACAGAAGTTTATAGACAATTAGCTTCTACTATTCAAGACCCTGCACAATTAAAAGAAATTGAAAATGTTATACAACAACAATTAGGTGCGCCTATTACTGTACTTGAAAGAGAAGCAGTAGAAAAAAATACATACAGAGGACAAGTTATTAGCCCTGGTCGTGTTATGGCTATGAACTTTGCAGAACCAGGTACAGAGAGATATAGACAAGTATCAGGATTAATAGATGGTGTAGTAACACTTGGATTAGACCCTGCAAACTTAGCAGGTGCTTGGTTTACTAAATTAACTAAAGCAGGTAAAACATTTACTACTTCTAATAAAATGACTGGTTGGTCTGCAGCTAGAAGTACAGGTGCAGACATATATCAAAAAGTAAATATTAAAGAAGGCAAAAAACTTTTGCCAGGAAATAGATATGTAGATGTTGGTGACAATATATTAAAAGATGCTGTGTACACAATGGATGAATTAAATGCTATAGCTAAAAAAGGTGGTAAAGCTAAAGCAGATATACTAACACGAAAAGGTAAACCTGTTACTAAAAAATCTTTAAATGTAATTAGAGATGCAGAAAATGAAATAGTAGGACTTGCAGGTAGAACCTTTAATAGATTTGATGATGGTGATGGTGTAAAAATACTTATTGATAGAGATGAAATATCTAAAACCATAGGCAAAATAGGACCTGATGAAAAAGTAAAATATGGTATTGGTAGAAAAGGTATAGACCAAGACCAAATAGATGATTTCGAAGATTATGTAGATTTTATACTTGACCACGAAGCTGTTCATGCACTAGCTTATGCAGATGAAGCACCTGAATTAGTACAGAAATTACACAATGCTAAAGACGAATTACTTAAAGCAGGTAAAAAAGGAACTGATGAATATAAAGAAGCATTTGATAAATACGAAGAATCTATAAATATTTATGTCAGTGGTTTAAGAAAAGGCAGAGTTGCAGATATAGAGAGAGCTAAAAATGCTTCAGGTTTATCTAAAGTATTAAGACCATCATTAAATAAAACTAGATTTGAAGATTGGCATGCTACTACAGGTAAACAGATATACGATTTTATTTATGACAATGTACAAAAAGGTGGATTAACATTTGAAGATGTAAGAAAGTTATTACCTGATGCTGACCAATATTCTATACAAGCAATATTAGAAGCTAACTCTGCTGATACAATAGGAGATATTATAGCAGCAAATGTTAGGTCAGGAAACATAACTAAAAGGCTTGACCCTTATTCTTATACTTTTAAAGGTCACGTATCTAGAAAAGCAGGAAAAGTTATAGGTAGAAATAATAAACTACTTGATGATGGTGGCAAAATAGATTTTTCTGATATGGGAGATTTTCTTGGTGTAGGTGCTGTTGTAAGTAGAAAAGCTACAGATAATAAAATGTTTAGATTGTTTAAAGAAGTTGCTCCTTCTTTTGTAACTACAAATTCGACAGCTAGAGGTTTACGTGAAATAGAAAGTATTATATCTACCTTACCTTTTAATAAACAAAAGAAAGCTGAACTGTATAAACAACTTGCAGAATCAAATAAAAAAATGATAAATATATCTGCAGAAGGTAGAAGAGTTTCTAAATTACAAATGACAGAAGAGTTTTACAATATACTACTTGGTAAATCTGATGAACTTGATAAAGGTTTACTTGGAGAGTTAAATAAATTAATGGCAGAACGCGGATATATGAAAGAATTTTCAGGGGGTATTCAAAAATTTGTAGCAGAAATAAAAGAATCACGTAAATACTGGGTGTCATTAGTTGGTGATGAAATTGTTGATGTTGGATTTAGTGGTAGTAAAAGTGGTAAAGCAGGTAAACAAATTAAAGACTTAACTGAATCTCAATTAAATATAGATGAGTTGCAAGATATGGCTGTAAGAAATAGTAAAGAAGATATTCAAGAATTTGTATTAAATACATTTGATGGTGATGCAGAGTTTGCACAACCTACAGCACAGTTAATGTCAGAAATGTTAACTGGAAATATACCACTGCCTGACATGAATCAAACTTATAGAGTATTAGGTCAGTTTAGAAATACATTGTATCAAATGACTGGTTTAAATAAATTAGGTCCTAAACGTATTGACTTACCACAGTTATTAAGTTCACAAAATTATACTGATGAAGTTGCTCAATTAATAAAAACAAATGATGAGTTTGCTCAGTTTATATCAAAATGGAAACAACCTGTAAGAAGTAGTTATGATGCAGGTAAAAAAGGTGACAAGGCTTTTAAAAATGCACAATTTAAAGCTCAGAAAAAAATTAAAGATAAATATTTAGAGTTAACTGGTTCATCTTATGATGATGTATTTGAACCTGAATTTTTAGATGTACTAGATTTATTAGATAATCCACAATCAGTAAGAGAAGCATTAAATGTAGGTAACATATCAGCTAATGCGGTTACTAAAAACCTTGCTAAAATATTTTATAAAAACGACAAAGAAGCAGGCAAGTTAGTTAACTCAGCTTTAATAAGAATAGCTAATAATGCTATGTCTCAAGTTTGGAAACCATTTCAATTATTAAGATTTGCTTGGACAGTAAGAGTTATATCTGAAGAACAACTTAGAATGTTTGCAGCTGATATGTCTAATATTTATACACATCCATTATCACATATAGCTTATGTAATGAATAGGAAAGCAACTACAGATATTATAGGTAATTCTTGGCAAGAATCATTATTATTTAAACAAGGCATGTCTAAAGGTAGTACTGGTCAAATGATTAGAAAAGCCAATAGTGTAGACAGACAATTTGAAACAGTAATAAAAGCAGGCATAGTTGATGACCAAGGTGCGTCTAGAGGTAGATATGTTAAAGGTTGGGCAACGGAATTACAGTTATTAGCTGATGATGACATGGTTGTAGAAGTAGCAAAAATACTTTCAGGTAAAGGTAAATATAAATATGCAACCATAGATGAATTAGCAAATGCTTTAATTGATGGAACAGCAGATGATAGTTTAAGAAAACTTTGGGTAATGTGGGGTGATGAAGCAGATGCTTTAACTAAGCGTGGAAAAAAAGAAATAGTAACAGATAAAGACAGAACATTAGAATTTTTAGAATCTCTACATGCACGTTTAGTAGATAAGACTGGAGGAGATTTTAAAAAATACATTATGGTAAATGGTAAAAAAGTAGAAATACCTAAAGGTGTAGTGTATAAAAATGCAAAAGATGAAAATGGTTTACCTCTTCGTATGTATTACGAAATAACAGACCATGGAAGATTGTCAGATAATTTTATAGAAGGTATAGCTGAAGGGCAAATGAAGTTTGGAGACTTAAATGAAGCAGGTGAATTTGTTGGAGTAACAGTACCTTTAGGTAAAAAAGCATCTAGTAAACAATATGATTTGTTAACACAACAATTAACAAAAGCATATTTAGATGGTCCTGCTGTTGTAAAAGTTTCTAAAGCATTAGATACAAGACCTGGTGTAGGGCGTTCATATCAAAATGCAGTAAATCGTTGGTTTGATATTTTAATGTCAGCACCAACTAATAAGTTATCAAGGTCACCTGCTTTTAAACAATTTTATTATCAACGTGTAGCACAAACTGCTTATACTTTAAATGCTGAGGCATTAGTTGCAGTTCGTAAACAAGCACGTGCTGCTAATGTAGATAAAAAAATATTAAAACAATTAGATGAAACTGTACCACAAATGGGTGGTTTAAATCTTAGTCAACTAGAACAGTTTGATGAAATGGCTAAGTCTGTTGCACTAGGTGATGTTCAAAGCTTACTATATGACTTAAGTAAACGTTCACAGTTTTCAGAAGCAACATCATTACTATTTCCATTCGCAGAAGTACATAAAGAAATAGCAACTACTTGGACAAGACTACTTAGAGAAAATCCAACTAAGTTACGTAAAATGCAAATATCTGTAGATTCTGCTAGAGAATCAGACCCTAACAATAGTGGAGATAGTTTTATGTATACAGACCCATTAACAAAAGAAGAAGTATTTGTAATACCAGTTGTAGATAAAGTTATTAATAATTACTTTCAAAAAGGACAATTTTTTGGTGGAGAAAATATTACAGATGAAAGTGTAAGAATGAGAACTGTAGGTTTTGCTTCATCTGCAAACATAGTTGCAGGTGGTATTATTCCTGGAGTAGGACCTGCTGTACAAATAGCAGTAGATAATCTTTTACCTAACTTAAAAGAAACATCAGCATTATATAAAACAGTTTTTCCTTTTGGCGCTCCTGAGTCTACCTCAAGTTATTTAATACCTTCTTGGATTAGAAAGTGGGCAGCCTTATCAAGTAAAGCACCTGAAAGTTGGAAACGTGTATATCTAAATACGCAAAAAGATTTAATGAAAGCTAAATTACTTGCAGGTCATTTAGACATGAGTAGTGATGAAGCTGTAAGACAATCTATTAATGATACTAAAAGACAAGCATACGTTATGACAATAATAAGAGGTGGTGTACAAGGTACATTTTTAACTGGTGGTAGCTATAGGTGGGAAAAAGAAGTTATGCCAGGTGGAGAACTTTATATGAA
>CERA01000683.1_pt1 | contig 10067 bp, 18 predicted proteins | sample 530881 | NCBI WGS metagenome assembly CERA01 (sample SAMEA2621061, study PRJEB7988) | marine metagenome | biome: marine biome (ENVO:00000447); feature: deep chlorophyll maximum layer (ENVO:xxxxxxxx); material: "saline water (ENVO:00002010), including plankton (ENVO:xxxxxxxx)" | depth 50 m
CAAAGGTTGCTGCTGTAGCGACACCAGTTACATCAACAGATGCTAGCGTGGAAGTCCCTGAAACATCTACGTTACCATTAATATCAATAGCCGTTGCCGTAAGGTCAATCTCATCGGTGGCCCCGAGCGAAAGGACGGTGGCACTTGAACCGTGGATAAACTGGCTAGCATCATTAAATTGAATTTTACGGGTACTGTTAAGCAGAACCCCCGTATCGGCCACATGAGTAAGAGTAGTGTCTGTATCGACACCAAACCCCAGAATCGCTGCGTCGGATTTAAGGGTTAGATCGTCCCCAACAGTAACATCACCGGCCATATCCACTTGCGTTGTACCGGTGGGGATCTCGATTACATCAGCATCTGCATCGTTTTTAATGGTAACATCATTAGTTGAACCCTGTCCGGTAAGGATAAGACCTTCAGCAGAAGTATATCCCATCGCGGCATCATCACCCGCAGCCGTATCACCCGTAGCAAGAAGGGTTCCTGCAGCAGTAATATCGCCCGTGGAGGTGATAGCGCCCGAAGCGGTTATAGCAGCAGTCGTAAGCGTACCAGTGACGTTGGTTATCGCCTCAAGAACATTAGTGCCATCGCAAAACAGGATAGACGTGGTACCATTGGGTATGGCAATTCCGGTACCAGAAGCAGTCTTCAGGGTTGCTGCCTGACCTACAGCGTTTTTCACAACATATATCTTGGAGATAGCGGGGCAGATAACCGTTGCGGCATTGGTGCCTAACTGATCTCCCGTGTCAGTAAGACTAAGCATCGCTGCCCTAGACTCTGCGGTGGTGCCGTTCGCTGTCGTGAGAGTGTGGGAGTTACTAGACCAACTATTGATAGTGCTGTAGCCAGCAATAGCCTCCTCAATCATGGTGGTTATGTTGTCGTTTACTACAGTACCCCAAGATCCATCTAGCTCCCCTTGAGTAGGTTTAGCTAGAGCCAGTTTAGGTGTATATGTTGTTGCCATTTATCTTACCCTCTACGATCACTGCTACTGTAACATATCATCACATACAGCTATAATACAGCAGCATTTTGCCAATTCGGTGTTTGAGAAGTACTTATAGCCGCGTAACTAGGTGTCTGACTTACGTCTACATCAGACCAAACAAGAACAGTGCCAATAGCGCCCGTTGCAGCTACCCCAGTAGCCGGAACGTCTACCGCCCCTACCGCCGCTACGCTCGATAAAGCAGAAGTACCTACAACTCCGGTTACAGAAACATTAGCTTCCGCGGAAACTGTTACAGTGCCTAACCCTGTAGTTCCCGCTAGTCCTGTAGTGGTGACCGGAAGTGCGGTATTCCAAGCACCTTGGCCCCAAGTACCTCTTCCCCAACCTCCTAAATTAGTGTTCGACATTGCTTAGACATACTTATGCGATTCGTATAATGGCTGCGCTGTTTGTAGCGTTCGGGAATTGGATGACGAAGTTACCCCCCGTAGAGGATTTGTCCGCTCCAAAATCCAACACAGCTACAGCAGGATTACCAGAACCAGAATTACGGTAGATCAAAGCACCCCGAGCAGTTATCGTTGCGTTACTCCACGTAACATCAGCAAAATCAAGAAATGCAGTAGTACCAGATCCCCCATCAGTTGGAGCGGTAGAGATAGTAAGGCTTTCGCCTCCCGCTGTGTAACCAGTACCGGATACCTCGTTACTCGTACTGTAAGCGGTTGTAGCTGCACTTAACGTGGCGCTAGACGTATACAATGCCACTTTGAACGTATCGCTCGTATCAGCACTGAAATCCATTTCGCCGTTTAGAATTGCTACCTTGAACGAAGTAGCCATTGCCTGTGTTATTGCCATAATATGCTCCTAGCTTACCGCTTGTCGGTACTGACCTGAACGGTATGTATCCTCTCGTAGTTTACCATCAGCAAGATTCTTCAACAGGCCAATAGATTGCGCGTACAACTTCTCATAGTTAGTTATAATGTCTGGTTCGCCTTTCATAAACCGAATTGCTTCGATAAGCGCCCCGTTTAACAACGCAGAATCAAAGTTATCGCCTAGCCACGTTGTGCTAGCTGTAACAATAGATGCTGGGTAATACCCATAATGTAATTCTACCGTGTAACCGCTATCTGGTGTTGGCCCTAATATAATTGCATCTTCAGAGAAAAGAGCGTAATGCGCGGGTGTACCAGTTGTAGCAGGGTTAGGGTATGCCTCACGTATAAAATTAACATCTTTATTTAGAAGATACGTGTAGACACTACTACTATCTAGTACAGCTAAACTATATACATACAGAAAATCTGAAGGGACAGTTAAATACTTGTTGGATGCAGTTAAAGTTCCAGTTTGGTTTCTACGCAAAGCGGGTATCTGTACAGAATTAAATATTTTCTGTTCTGCCTGTTTCGTAAACATAGCAAGCTGATCGTCTGTAAAAGTCATCTCACAAACGTCTTGTATGTTAGTTTTTAGCTCTGTGTAGTTCATGTCTTACCAAACTCCTAAGAAACAGCCACTACAACATCGCCCACGGACCCGCTAGCTTTCAGGTCATTCGGGGTTAGTCCATATTGGTCGTCGCTACGACCGACGGGGTTCCACCCCCACTGTATGCCTCTGCTACTGCTGTCACCGGATGCCCCAAGACTTGTATCAGGTCTTGGATCTCGTAGAGCCTGCGGATCATCTACAGGATATTCCCCCTGACGATTTTGAGGATGATCTGGGTCAACAACATCTTTGCCGACACGCAACCCGGTCTTAACTCCCTTGCGAACTTCATAAACAAGGTCTTTTAGAGGGTACCGAAACCCCGTACGGTCACAAAACCCAAAAGCATTTTTACCGGATGCAAATCTACTGGACATCGCTACACCCTAGCCATACGAGGCACAAAACGTGCGGAGGTCTTATCTCTATCTTCCCCTGCGGCTAACTCAAATTGTGCCTCATACTCCGCCTTTAACATAGGCAACCTAGGAGCAAGTTCGGGGTCTTTCATAGCGTTCTGGTAAGCTAGACCAGCTACCAAACAAGGCAGAAACCGGAAGTTCATATCCGCAGTTTCTATACCGTTGCCCGCATCTTCAATGCGGCGCATACGCCAATATATAAACGTGTAATCGTTTGAATCGGGTACAGGCCAGACATTTATACGGGGGGCATCAACTAAACGCTCTATCCAGACCTGTATGGGCCTACCACGTGTTAATTTGTTAGGGATCGAAGCATACGTACTCACACTAATCCGACTTATGTTAATATCAGACTGTGTGTTGGTGTTTCCCGCATTAGTGCGAATAGACTGCTCTAGCAGGTCAATAGTGTCGGCAGGGAGAGTATATTGGGAGGTACCCGTTGTAAGAGAGACGGTCTTTTCTTCTATAGTCCATAGGTTTATGCCGCGATTCTGCCACTCGATAGTAAGCAGGTTCATAGATCTACGAGCAGTACGTAGATCGTAACCAGAACGCATCTCACGGCCCGCACGCTCCCACGCTTCTTCAGCAATCTCTGTGAAGTTCATATCAAACGCGGTTGTGTTAGACGTAGCCATTATGCTTTCCTGTACCTAGCCGTCTTCTTTGCGATCTTCTTGGGCTGCTTTACGAACTGCTTCCCGGCAGCAGTCCCCCGGCGCTTTGCTCGCGTGGTCGCTGCATACTCCTGTGGGGACAGAGACTTGATGGCGCTTTCCGGTAGATACCGTTCGCCTGTTTTCCCCGATGGTTTCCCCGATTTTGTGCGCCATTTCTGTTTTGTCCAATTCTTCAATGACCGTTGAGACTTCTTCAAACCACCCGATTTGTAGTACCTACGCATTACGACTTGTAGCCCCCACCAGCTTTTTTGTACCGCTGGGCTAACATTTGCGCTTTACGGGCGGACCATTGACCGGGGTTTCCCCCTTTGCCACCAGCCTTGATACTGTTAAACAAGCGTTTCCTCATACCCGGTTTGGTATAATTACCAGCCTCATTAACCCGAGACTTAGTTTTCCCACCTGTTTTATAGTATCTACGCATTACGCGCCCTTCATCTTTACCATCTTGGCATTACGGACACCTTGACGAGCTACGCCGCAACCACGAGGTTTACCACCTTTAACGCCGCCGCCATGACCGTACTTCATCATACCGCCGCCCCTCATATTCTTTTTCTTTTTCTTCTTCTTGGGACGCTCTGATGGAGGTAAGTCCATACCTTTGAGGCCTTCTTCCCGCTCTTTAGCGGTGGGTCGGCGTTTCATCGGCCCTTTCGGTGGCTTGATAGTAGGAACAGCACCAGCCGCCATACCTGCACCCGCGCCAGCCATACCAGCCATCTCACCCATATCAACCATATCGCCTTCGGCGTACCGCATAACTTTGCCGCCGCCCATCATCTTGCCTTTGCCGTCAGCAGCAAAGAAAGGAACTTTCTTGCCGTCTTTTTCGACCATCTTGAGGCCACCAGTTTTATAATTCTTGCGGCCTTTCTTCTTCTTCATGTCTTTCTTCATTTTATCTTCCTACTTTCTTCATGGCTTTGTTGTGAGCACTTTTGAACGAACTACCCTTACGCATGTCTTTCTTCATCTGCGCCATGTGTTTCGCAGTATGGTGTTTGGCGTGTTTCTTTAATGTAGCTTTCTGCCTAGCACTCATCTTCTTACGCATTTAACAATTCCACTTCCGTAAACTTTTGTTAATACGGCTATTTGGGTCGTTTGCTGTTTTCGCGCTGGTGTTACGCTTTTTCATACCCTTCATGCGAGCGCAGAAAGACTTACGACGTTTTGCCGCTTTGGAGCCTTTCTTGAGCTTGCTTGGCTTGGTTGTGACGGCAGTTTGCAGCTTGCTACCGGGGTTTTGTCTCCGATAACTAGCAACACCTTTCTTGTTAAGACCACCAGAGGGATCTTTACCTGCTTTGCGTTGCCAAGCGGGGGATTTAACTCCCCCGCCTCGCTTGTAATACCGTCGCATAACTACTAGCCAAACTTCTTACGAAGATACAAAATAATAGTATAAGTATCACCCGATGATGCGCCCACAGTCGTGAACTGGATATCACCAGTTTTACCTGAACCAGCGTTATTAGTGAGACCGCCAAAGCTACGGTAGTCGTGATTACCACTTTGGTTCTCACCAAGCTCAATACAAAAAGCGTCTGACGTAGCGTCCCAAAGAATCTGGACCTTCATACCGATGCACTGCCACCAAATACGTTCAATAGTAACGCTAGAACAGGCAATACCATTGTAGGTAGATTCTAGGGCGCTGACATCTACTTTTGTGACCGCTGATTCTCCGGTGCCATCCGAAACATTAGTTAATTTAAGCACCGCATGGGCAGGACCATCAGACAGGGTTTGAGAGGTTACTGCATCAGCCATGAGTTACCCCCTTTATGCAACCTGCACGTACTCAATGATGAACGTAAAGGAACCAGCGGTGGTTGCATCCACAGTATTGGTGATGTTGCAGTAGATGGTCCGCTCTGCCGAGGTATACTGAGCAGAAGCAGGGGCGGTGGTTGCATCCTGAGTTTGAAGAACCAACGAAGTAACGGTCACGTTACCTACAACAACTGTGGTGCCGCCATCTAGTATTTCGTCGGTCTGGGCCGCAACAATCTGAGCGCCAGAGCTAGACGTTCCAACCTCATACCCGATATCACCAGTCCCAATGGTAGGGGCCGTAACACAAAAAATCTTAATGTCGGTGATAATGGTGTTGGCGGGTTGGGTAAACTCACCAATGTTGTCGCTGTCACCAGCCGTGGTGTTAACCGTAACACCGGTAGCAAAACCAACATGCTTAACGTATTTGTCGGTTACAATACCCGTCGAGGCAACGTCAAAGACCGTCGTCTCAACACCCGTGCTGGCTGCTTTATTGATTACTTCAAACCCGTTCTCCGAACGTACGGGTCCGTTAAAAGTCGTGTTAGCCATGTGTATCTCCTGTCTTGGCTAATGTCAGCCACACAACGCGGCTGTCAGGGATAAGTTATTATATAATAAAAAAAGGGGGGTAGCAAGTACCCCCCTTCTAGTACCCGGTTTAGGCTCCGGGCGAACCAAAGACCCCAAGAGGATCAGAGACACCGAACGAATAACGTTCCCGAGCCTTGTAGCGGCTGTTGCCCGTATCGAAGTCAGCATCCATAGATGTAGACATCGGAGCACGAACAAAGTGCTTCAGACCGTTTGGTACGTCAGTCATAAGGAACCACGCATCCGTATCCGTCAGATAGTGGTTAACCGCGTAGCCTTCAGGGATCGAACCGTTATTACGCAGTGCGTTAACGTCGTTATCCGCCGTGCTTACGCGACCCTCAGTCTCCAACAACCGCGTTGCAACAAACTGCAAGTTGGAAGGGATAACAAGTTTACGAGGGCGTGCGGCAATCAACAGACCACGTTCGTCCGTCCAACCACCAATCTGAATAACAGCCGCCTCAAGAGAGGTTTCGTTAAGATCAGCAGCCGTGGCGGGCGTGTTGGAGTTGGTACCGCCCGAAACAAGCGGGTGAGCCGTGGAGCAGAGTGCTACACCGTCACCATAAGTCGTGGAGAAGGCATCGTTAAGGATAGCCGCTCCTTTAACTTGTTTCGTATAGGCCATAGCGCGGGCAAGAGCCTTCGTATAACGAGCAGACAAAGAGTCATACAGGTTATCTTCAACGGCTTCCTCAGTGACTGAGAATCCCATCGCAACGGTTTCGTGCGTGTAACGAGCCGTCCACGCTTCCTGTGCGTTGTCATATTCGATGGCAGAGCCTTCGTCCTTGACCGGTGCAGCAGAAAAGCCTGACAGTTTCGTTTCTTCCTCAAAAGAACGATCAGAGGTTTCCTGTTCGAAAATCTCTTTGTGTTCTTCACCGTACTTAGCATACTCCATACCAAACAGAGCGTTGAGGCCGGGGAGGAGTTCTTTAAGTAGTTGGGCGCGTGAAATAGCCATTGTTCACCTCCTACAGTCCAACAGGGTTACGATAGGCGTGTCCACCGATGAACACGTTACTACCATTGTCAGTATGAGCACTGTAGATCACAAGCACTTCTTGGAAGGTATCAGTACCCGTAGCAGTGCTGTCAACCACATCAATAATCTGAAATGGCAGTGTTGAAGTCGTAGCAACACTATTATTGATAGCCAGCTTAGACCGCCCATTAGCAGTGTTTAACGTATTGCTAATGATTGAAGCCTTGTTACCAATAACAGTTCTTCCCAGTGTTGCCATCGTCGTACCTGAAGAACAGATAGCAGCTTTCAGGATGATATCAGGGTCATCAACAACGAACGCTTCAATATCACTAGCAACAATGCTGCCCGGATACTGGTTGTTGAATGTCGTCTGACCGCTGTTTGGGTCCGTATAACTGCAACCCATAAAAACACCTAGCGTCCCAGTAGCTGGGAAAGCCGTAGTGCTTCCGTCACGCTCAATGGTTCCATCGTTCACACGCTTGACTAGATCGCCTTTTCCGATAGCTGTACCGTAGTTACTAGCAATCTTCATAGAGCGAGTAGCACCTGCGAACGAACGACCACCAATCAAACCGACGGGTACTAGCCCATAGGGGGCGTCGATAGTTGGATAAGCCATAGTTTATAACTCCCGAGCTTATTAAGTTCCGTTACCAAAAGTGACCTTCGATTTCCGATCATTAAAGAGCGGCATACGCGGGTCGTTTTCTCTCATCAGGTTGTTGTCAACCGAAGAAATTTGCGCTTTGGCTTGCGTGTTAAAGTAGTCATTGCGCTCTTCGACCAACTCTTTCGGAGCTTTGCAAAGCATTAGACCCCCAATCACAACATTATCAGAGAACTTCTCTTGTTCAATGGTAACCATCGTGATCTCTGGATGATCCGCCGCTTTAACCGGCTCCCAACCTTCACGTAGTTTTGAGGAAACATTAGTAGCATCAACCTGACCTAACGTAGCTACACGGACCCAATGAAATTCATAACCCGGCTCGGGAGTAGGTGAGGGAAGCACCTCGGGGCGCTGCCAAGCTCTTTTACGGGTCGTTTTTTCTCTGGTCGTCTGCTCACGGTTAATTCGATTATCAGCCATTTGCTTCTTTCCTCATTTCGATTGCAACCTGTTTGGCGTAGTCTTCGACAGAAATTCCTAAACGTTTCGCTAGGTTTACCTGTGTTTGCGTTAGTACGACCTTTTTAGGGGAAGTACTCCGCGTAGCGGGTGCAACAACATTGGCCTGACGTTTAGGTGGTTCCTCCTCTTCAATATCCCCAAAATACTCGGGGAATACTTTGTGCATACGAGAATCAATAGTCTCGTAGTACTCATCACTTTGCGGGTCTACACCCGATTTGACAAGTTTATTATGCAACCCCAGTACATAACTTGTCATTTCATCATCCGAACCAAACCACGTATTGGCTTTCGCCCATTCGTTAGCTCGTTCATCAATCGGCACTGGGGCGGATTGTTCCGTATTAACTTGTTCTACAGCAGTTTCTTCCTCCTGTAAAGCAGGTATCTGTATATTGCTCAATCTGTCAGCTTTTATCTTGGCTGCAGTCAATTTCTCTTGCGCCTCAATAACCGCGTCTGAATCACCCGCTTCGTACGCTTCTTTGTACTCGCGTTTGGCTACTTCCAGTTCAGAACCGGCGCTGCGCTTTGCCTGATCCAGCAAAACAGTCTGATTTTTAGTTTGCGATTCTTTAAGCCCCTTGTTCTCACTAAGGAGTTGTTGGGTGTACCGCTCAAGCTCCTCACGCTCACGCATTGCCTGTTCTTTGGCCCTACGCTCGTCGTGATAACCCTTACTAAAATGTTTGATTCGCTTACGAACTTTATCAGAATAGTCCTCAAGCTCTTCGTCCGTTACGTCTTCCGGTGGTTCTGACGCCTTACGACCTCGGTCAGCTTTAGGGGTGTCATCAACAACCTCGACTTCAAAGGCATCGGGTTCAGAAGGAGTTTCCTCAACTTCTACCTCTGGCTGCTTACCAGAAGTATCAACCTTCATGGCACTGGAAGGTTCAATCTCTATCTCCGTGTTGGTATCTTCACCATCAGGGGTAGGAAATTCAAACTCAACTTTCTCAAAAGGCATCTATTATCTCCTAAACTTTGCAGATACCACGAGGGTCAGCAATAACTGCCTCGATGGAATCGTCATTCATAAGGCGGAACTCTTTGCCATTAACTTTAAAGCGTGTCCCTGTATTCATACGGAACATAACATAATCTCCTACCTTGCACCAAGGACCATCAGGAAACCGCTCTTTGTCAGTATACGCACCGCCACCCATATCTACTACGATACCCATAATGGACAGTATGTATTCCCGTTGTTTCTCTGAATCTGTCTTGAGAAGCGAAGTACCCTGATAATGATCGTCGATATCGGGTAATGCTACTAGGAGCCTGTACCCCACAGGGACAGGTAGTTGGGCTTCAAAGTCTGTCTCGCTAGCAATAGGTTGTACTGCTGTTTTAGCCATTAAACTCACCATCTTCCAAATAGTTGCGCGAAAGGTCTGTTATTTGAAATAATGCGGCGTCTAGACCTCGTATAACACCACATAGTTCTTTGTACTCGGCGTAGTCTTTAGGACTACCATTTGACAAGAACTCTACCGCAGAGGAACGTTGTTCCCCGATACGTTCGTTAAGCACGTCAAAGACGGTTTTTGCCATAGTTAAATTACACCTTTCTCCTTCAGGACGAATCCTACGGCACCGCCTACGATACCAATGACAACCAGAATCGGCTGACTAATAACTACACCCACGCCCATCACAGCTACACCGGCGGCTGCATAGGACGAAGGCTCCTGCATTCGATCTTTAATCCACTTCATACTTTAGCTCCTCTAGGATGATTGACCCTTGTTAGAGTCAGTTACGGCCTTGAAAATATCAAGGTCTAGTTTGTCAGACTCAGCGTCCAACTTAACTTTCGCTTTCTGTGCGTCCACCACAACACCCGCCTGCTCGTTCTCTACTCGCTGGGCGTTTATTGCTGCATCTGCCAGATCTTTCTGTGCCTTACGCTGTAAGTCAGCCTGTTCCAGTGCAATATCGGCTTGATCCTTCTGTGCCTTACGCTGCACCTCTG
>CERA01005070.1_pt1 | contig 10058 bp, 19 predicted proteins | sample 530881 | NCBI WGS metagenome assembly CERA01 (sample SAMEA2621061, study PRJEB7988) | marine metagenome | biome: marine biome (ENVO:00000447); feature: deep chlorophyll maximum layer (ENVO:xxxxxxxx); material: "saline water (ENVO:00002010), including plankton (ENVO:xxxxxxxx)" | depth 50 m
TTTACTGGCACTTGTAACGAAATCTATACAAAGATAGATAGGAAGTCTGAGAAATCTACTGACGATGTATTGTTAGTTAAAGCATTTAATACTTTGGTTAATATGAATCAAGATATCTTAGATACTTTGTACCCTGAAAGATCAGAAATGAATCTTCCTAAACCTAAACATCTTGCTTTCAGAAAAGATAACGAGATCGTAGAAGTTGAGGTTGAACATTCAATTATCAATAAGGAAGAATAAATAATTAAGGCGGTAACTACTTAGGTGGTTATCGCCTTTTTTTTTGGTCTGAAAAAAGTAATAAAAAATTTAAAAAAGCAGGATAAGTAAAAATATTTACTGGTATATTGTTTTTATTGATTGTTTTTGATAGTGATTACTAGCGTGCTTCCAACGTGCTAAAAAAATATTTACTGGTAAATGAAATTTGCATAAATCTGTGGATAAACTGTGGATAAAACTTGCATTATGCAATCCTTGGTAGTAACATATGCTTCATATTCATCAAGAATATAACCTCCATAACTTGATATAAGTTTAAAAGGGATAGTTTCAAAGCTGTCCCTTTTTTTTGCCTGTCGTTTGATCAAGAAAGATAGTCTGTTAGATAGTCTAAAAAAAAAGAGAGCGTTTGCTCTCTCTTTAGATAGGATAAATTAAGTCACTCTCCTAGTCTAATGTTGATTGCCATCAACGACATCAGTTAATGCAAAGCCTTTGAGTAGTCGTGTGTTATTTACTGTAATAAACAACTGTTCACTCACATCTTCAAGCATAAGCAAAAGTCTTTAGAACCCAATGTATATAAGTTTACAGACTATACATACATCTTTCTTATCTTACAAAAAGTATATCATACACATCTTTGATTTTTCCATAACTAAACAATAATACTGCAGTAGGTCTTGTGAGCCGTTAAAAAACAATAGACTGGTAAATATTTAATTTTTCTGGGCTAGAACACTGCTGTAGGTTTTGTTCCACATGGAACATTAGTATTTCACTTTGATAGCATAATGCATTATAATTATTACTTATGTTTGCAGTAATAAGACACACTTTTGATATTAATAAAAACGATATCGACAATATGTATGGCGATTGGAAACATTATGTATGGCTATTTGAAAGCGAGGTAGATGCTATGGCTTATGCCATTACTCTATTAGATGACCCTTTACTGAAAGCTAATGCTGAATACATGGAACATGCTATAGAAATGTTACATGAAAAAAGGTTTTGGCAAATTGGTAGGGAGAGTGTTGCGATTGGTAAAGTAGCTGATAGTCCAACGATAATCTACGAGGAGCAAGAAGATGAAAAGTCTATTCATTAGATGTTCAGAGGAAACCTACGAACTAGCACATGCCTTAGCCAAGAAAGAAAACAGATCACTAAACAAACAAATTATTCACATGATACATAGTTTAGCTGACGACAAGGATGTAAGTGTAGAACAAGAAGTGCAAGTAGCACCAGTTGAAGCTGTTGTTTCTGAGCCTAAATGGGGTTTAGAAGGGCTTGTTCAAACAAAGAAACAGGATTCGTCTGACCAATAAACCAAAAAGTTAGTAGTGCATTAGAGCAATCTTGCATTACTAACATTTCTTTTTCATTTAAACTCTTAGGGTTCTTTACCATAATAGACCAAAAAATCTTTTCTTTCTTGTAACCACATTCTTCTATTAGTTTCTTTTGTGATTTAATTAAAACTACTGACCTTGGTGGAGGCTGAACAGAACTATGACTGGTAAATATTCCTTCTCCCAGCCCAGAACTTTTCCCCAAAGCACCACTTCTAACTATTAACTCTAAATACTTATTGCAAACATTATGCTGTTGTGCATTAAGAGATTTCTCTAAAAAGATTTTATCTATTATATGTTGATCACAAACAATAGCTCTACCTATATTACTATTACCTATTCTTGTAATAGTAACAGATTGTCTTTTGTGGGTATAAGAATTTCCTATGTCATTGACTTTCAAACTCTTAAATGTCCCAATCAAAGTTGTCCTCAATTTCTTCTGCTTCTGCATAACGACCATTTATTGGATTAAATGTCATATTAACAGAACCCATCTTTCCTTGCCAACCCCAACGAGCCTTCCAATTATGTATCTCAACGCCTTCCTCTCCTCTGTAAACAGTCAAACCTGTATCAGCTTTACTAAACCATGCCATAGATTTAGCCACATCAACACCAGTACAGACATTTTTCTTGCCATCTCTAACAAAAGGTTTAGTAGGATGGGCGACAAAAAACACTAATACGTCATGCTGTTTAGCGAAGAGTTGAACTTTTGTCAACATATCAGAAACCATATCTGTTTCTAACCCAGTCTTTGTATCATTTTGAATAAAATTAAAAGGGTCAATGACTAAAATCCTAACCCCATATCGCATCACTGCTGACGCACCCTTCTCTAATATAGCTTCGATTGTTGGCATACCGCCATCTTGATAATCTTGAAATAGTATATGTTCTTTAATCCATGTCTCAGCAAAATCCTTCTCCTCCTGATTCATTCGTACATTTTTTCCTTCAAAGAAAGGTTTACCAACTAGTATCTGCGACAACTGAACTGCATGTAGAGGAACTGGTTTTTCAAAACTACAGAAATTAGTTTTCCAACCGCTACTCCTAGCCACATTAACTATTAACTGGTCTATAAACGCTGACTTGCCATCGCCAGGATATCCAGTCACTACAACTAAATTTCCTGTACTCAAACTAAAGATTTCATCTACAGTAGGATAACCTGTTGAAACACCACTAGGCATACCTTTATCATAGAGGTCTTGGAAATCATCTGCGTAATGATCTAAGCTGTTTAAACCATGTAAAGGTATAGGCTCTGCACCCAAAACTAATTCTCTTAACTTTTCTGCACCATGTTTAATCAATACATCATTGGCATCTTTACAGTCAAGAGTGTTCATACGATAACATCTTGCCTTATTTAATCTACGTGACAATTCATCTGCTAGTATATTTCCATTATCATCTGAATCTGTTGCAAGTATCACCCTTTCAACACCTTCAAACTTTTCTCTATCATTCCATACATACTTAAATCTCCCATCTTCACTTGGGTCAACCTTGTTATCTGTAATTTTATTAGGTGCACCATTAGGAACTGAGTAACACTTAACATTTAAAATCTTATTAAATGCAGTTTGTATTGCTAAAGTGTCCATCTCACCCTCTGTTATTATTATGGCATCCTCTACAGTTGGAATACTGCTATCTATAACTTGTTCTCCCCATAACCTTTGAGCATTACCTTCCCACCAAAAGGTTTTGCTACCATTAGCTGATCTATACTTGATTGCTTCTACCTCACCATTCACAACAAAAGAAAAACCAATGACTGGTTTATTATTTTTTTCTGAGATGACACAGCCGATCCGTTCTGCCACCTTTGGACTAATGTGCCTTTCCTTTAACCACTTTGCTGATGATGATTTCAAATCACTTTTTGGTATAAATTTTGGTTTAACTGGCTCTACTTTTTTTGTTTTCTTAACTACATTCATAACTGTTCCTTCTGTCCTTGGTATTAATCCATTTGTGCCACAATGATGACAATGATATATGACTTTTTCACTGTCAATGTTCACTGACAATGGCTTATCATGTTTGTTTTTTGTTCTTTCGTTTTGGCACTCAGGACATGGAATTTTATGTTGACCTTCCTTCATTCCACTAGTTTTTGACTGACTATTAATATGACTTAAAAAGTCTCTTTTTTCTAATTCGCTATTGACATACATTTAAACCTCCTTAAACTGTATATAATTACTAGTAGGTAAATACTTACTAAATTAATTAAAACAGTAGGTATATCTACCTACTAATATACTACTTACTACCTAATCTAAAAAATTTATCAATTAAACTACAGATGTCCTCTGCTAGCTTTTTCTTTGATAGAACAGGATAGTCATTTAATTCTCTAACTGCATAAACAATAACATCAGCAACAAGCTCATTTCGTTTACACAGACTAGTAAAATCTTCAGACTCAAAGTATAATTTAGCTTCATTAGAAGTTTTAGGATTTTTACTAGCTATATCTCTTATAGCTTGTTTAACCACCAAACCATCTAAAATCTCTATATCTTTTTGAGTTGCTTGATTCATTCATTAATATTAAAACATATCTTGCACTTTATCAACACATCAATTAAACTTTACCTTAACACTATCTAATCACTGGAGGATTTATGACATTTTTAGATGAAAAAGAAATACTATTATTGCAAGTATTACTAGATAAAATTAACCCACAACAAATGGCACATCTTAGAAATCTATTAGCTATAGATCATAAGTATATACAAGGATTATCAATGAAATTAAACTTTTTACCAAGAGGAAATCAATAATGAAATTTGAGATTGAAGCAGGCATCCCTGTGCCAAGACCAGTAGGAAAACCTAGAAAATATGACATACCTTTAGAGGATATGAAGAAAGGTGATCACATTAAAATAGATATGGCTAAATCTAAAATAGCTAAAGAGGTTAAGATCATTAGAAATTTTGCTCTCAGACTCACACATAAGCAACCTGAGTACAAGTTTACTATAAGACAACTTGATGATGGTGTTGGTATTTGGAGAGTATAGAAGGGTATATGAAATACACTAACAAGCATAATATACCGCAAGAAATTATTAATGCAGTTCACAATGATAACTATAATAAAGGTAAAGCAACTATCTCAGTGACAGGTTTATTACAGCCACCACGCATTAGATTATTGGCAAACGAACATGAAGAGGAGTTAGTGATAGATGTATCAGATGAAATATGGAAACTATTAGGACAATCTGTACATACCATATTAGAACGAGCAAACGAAAATAACAAAGACACTTTAACAGAGCAGAGAATGTTTGCTAAAGTTAATGAATGGACTATAAGCGGTCAGACAGACAGCATAGATATCAAGGACAACATATTAAAAGATTATAAAGTTACATCTGTTTGGTCTGTAGTATCAGCAAAGACAGAAGGTAAGATAGAGTGGGAACAGCAACTAAATCTATATGCTTGGCTCTATCGTCAGAACCTCGGAAAGAACATTGACCAGTTAAATATTATTGCTATCACCAGAGACTGGAACAAGAACCAGTATCTCAGAAGTGGAGGCGATTATCCGCCATCACCAATATCAGTAATTAAAGTTAATTTATGGACAGACGAAGAGCAAGATGCGTTTGTTAAAGAAAGAGTTTCTATACATCAAGATGCAGAGGTAGATTATCTCATTAGTAATGAGCTACCTTTATGTACTGATGTGGAAAGATGGAGAAGGAAGGATACTTATCGTGTGGAAAAGAAAGGTAGAAAGTCAGCTTTAAGAGTGCTTGATACCCAAGAAGAAGCTGATAAGTGGATGGAAGGACACAAAGATATTGATTTACTATCTGTTGCTTTTGCTAAAGGCGAGTGTATTAGATGTGCTAATTACTGTGATGTGTCTGAATTTTGTAAACAATATAAAGAGGAAAGTATAAATGGCGAATAAAGAAATTACATACAAAGATGTATGGGACAAACTATCTAAGATAGATTGTAGCGATAAGATAGAAAAGAAGATGAACCTATCTTATTTATCATGGGCATGGGGATGGGGTGTATTGATGGAACACTATCCGCAAGCTACTTATATATTCTATCAAGGGGAAAGTGATGTACCTTATGTCAATTATCCTGATGGGACAGCAGAAGTTAGATGTAGAATTTCTATAGATAATCTTAGTAGAGAAATGACTTTGTGTGTTATGGATAATAGAAACAATGCTATACAAAATCCTAACTCAAGCCAAGTAAACAACTCTAAGATGCGATGTTTGGTCAAGTGTATGGCTATGTATGGTCTTGGTCATTACATTTATGCAGGTGAAGATGTGCCTACTTCTGATAAAGAAGAAGAACCAGTTAAGACTAAAGCTGAACCTGTAGTAGAAAAACCTAAGAAGATTGAAAAAGACAAAGCGTGGGCGATCACCTTTGTAGACAGTTTTTTAAAATTAGCTAAGTTGCAAGGTAGCAAAGATGGTATGACATCTTATTACAAGAGTAATACTAAAGACTTAACTATTTTAAGAGAAAGCTATCCTGAGCTTAAGGAAGCGTTGGATGGAGAACTAAAACTTATTGTTAAAAACCTAGAGGAGGAAAAGAACAATGGACAATAATGAAATGAGATGTGATGGTGCAATTTTCACTAATAAATTTAAGGACAAAGACACTAAACCTGATTGGACAGGAGATATTGAAATGTCTAAAGCTATGCTGAAAGAACTTGTAAAGAAGGTAAAGGCAGGCGATCTTGGTGAAAAGGGAGGTGTTGTATTAAAACAAGCGTTGTGGAATAGAACATCAAAAAATGGTAACGAGTATAAGTATTCAAGACTAGAGGTTAAGAAGGAACAGGTTGAACAGCCAGTAGCAGAACCAGTTACTAGCGTCAATGATGATGCTGATACCTTTGGCGAAGAAGACATACCCTTTTAATCATGGCTAAAGTTTATACATATGGAAAGGACTTGTTGCAAGAAATCGAAGAGAATATAGACGAGTATATATTTTTTGAATTTGCTGGTGCATACCGCAATTTGATGAAGCAACTTGATGATGTAAAAGATGGCATGGGGACAACTCCTCATGCTTTACTTATGGACTACTTGTTTTTCAAGTTAGAAGAAGAAAGAGATGAACATTATAAAAATCAAATGGGGGTTTAATATGAAAGATATAGATTATAAAAAAATACCTAAACATCTTAGATATTTGTCAGTAGAGAAACTTAGAGCATTGTTCTACTTGTTTAGAGGAGGTATGTAATATGTCATTAGATATAAAAGATATTAGAAAAGAAGGTTGGAAGCCTTTGCAAAGTGAACAGGGATTAGCTTGGTTTGGAGGCAAATCCCATCAACAGCTATCTGAATGGTTGCCTGATGAAGCCTTAGAGGATGAAAACTTTGAGGATATAGATTTTTTAGTAGTTGGTTGGAGGAAAGGCTGATGGATGAACAAGTAGAAAGTTGGCAGAATCAAATAAGGGAAGTAGCACCTGTAATGCAGACTGCTGAATATGAATTACTAAAGTCAGAAGCAGATGTTAAAAGGGTGTTAGCCTTATGGAAGACAGTTGCTTTATCAGAGGGCATAAAGACAACAAGTGCCCAAGATACATTCGCTGAAAATCAGGCAGAGGTCTATCAATCACGATTGGCAGTTGCAGTAGCTAAAGGTCAGTTGAGTGCAGTCAAGGTACAGCTAAGAGCCTTAGAAGTAGGGTTTGAAGAATGGCGTACTAAGATGGTTAATGCTAGGGAAGAGCGTAAGAGGTATGGTGCGTGAACGAGAAGGCTAAAGAATTTTATAGATGGCTCAATGCTTGTCCCTTTAAGGTGTGGAAGATTCAATATGATGGTCATGGAAAGACAACAGTAAGTTTTATATGGGACAGTAATGATAAAAAAATATTTAAGTAAAATGTTTATTAATTTTTGGGACAACTTTTTAGAATGGTCTTTCCAAAAAACAGAAAACAAATTACATAAAAAAAACATGAAGGATAAAAAATGAAATTAAAATTTGATAAAGAAAAACAAAATACCCAAGGGGTTCAATTTAGAATTGACCCAATAACAAATCAAAACCTTACTGCAATTAGAAACTATTATTCTGAGCAAGCAGGCAGAAGAGTTACAACAGGTGAAATTTGTAAACAACTTATTAATCTACATGCAGAAGAGTTGAGGTCAATCGATGGCTAAGTGGCATGGAGGAAAAGGCAGTTTGCAAAAGCCCTACAATAAAGAAAAGTTTGATGAAAACTTTGATAAAATTTTTAAAAAAAAAGAAAAACCTTTTGGCTTAAATAATGTTGTAGAGGAAAAGTCTGATAAAAAGAATGTCAATAAAAGGTAGAAGCCCAACAAAAGATGAATCTAGACACATGGACAAAGTAAGTCAACTAGGTTGTGTCGTTTGTAGAAAAAGAGGCTTTATGCATATACCTGCTGAAATCCATCACACAGAAGGCAAGACTAAAGAAGAATCACATTTTAGAGTTTTGCCTTTATGTTATGAGCATCATCGAGGTGGCAGAGATCAAGAACCTATTAGTAGGCATCCTTGGAAGCGAAGGTTTGAAAAAGAATATGGAACAGAAAAAGAATTACTAGAATTGGTAGAGGAGTTATTAAATGAATGAAATAAAAGAACAAGAAAACAAAGTTAAGTTAATAAAAGAATTGTTAAAAGAAGCAGAAGATAAATTATTTTGTTTGAAAATAGAATCAAAAGATGAAGATAAATATCAATCTGTTTTAAATAACAATGCAGATTATTTCAGTGTTTAACCTACTGCTGTGTTATGAAACCCGTAGTATTTAAAATAAAATATATTTACTAGTCTATTATCTTTGGAGGCTTTGTGAGGATTGATTTACCATTAGAAGTTTACTACTCTAAGAATAAGAAGTTCATTCTTAATCTAAACAACTATCGTAATGCTCATTACAGAATACTATCAAGTGCTAAGAAGAACTACACAGATGAATTACTACCTAAGTTAAAAGGGTTTAAGAGTTTTACTGAGCCAGTCTCATTGGAGTACACCTATTACGCTAGAAGTAATAGGAGATTAGATATAAGTAATCCATGCTCAATCATAGATAAGTTTACTTGCGATGCTTTAGTCAAGGCAGAGATTATTGAGGATGATAGTTTTAAACAAGTGGTTGAAGTAGTTTATAGGTTTGGTGGAGTGGAGAAAGATAATCCTAGATGTGAATTGGTAATCGCAGCTCTGGATCGCAGCTAAAGAAATATTTACCAGTATATTGTTATTCCAGGAGGAAACTGATGTTAAAAGATATATTAAAAAACAATCTCGAAAAGAGAAAAAGGAAATGGTGGGATTGGCATAAACAAAATCCCCAAGTGTGGGAAAGATTTGAAGCCTATACTTTAGAGGCTATTAATTCAGGTAGGAAACATTATTCTCATTGGGCGATCATTAATCGTATTCGTTGGCATAATGAGATAGAGACTAAGGGTGGTGAGTTTAAGATAAGCAACGATCACATTTGTTTCTATGCTCGTTTGTTTCATGCTAGATATCCACAGCACAAAGACTTCTTTAGATTAAAACCTTTGAAAGAAGAGAAGGATATAGCTATCTTAGAGGTTGATGTTCATAACAGGGATTTCGGCTCTCTTACGCATCTCAGGGACTAAGGCTAACCTTTTATCTCTTTCTAGTTCTAGTTCACGAAGCATGTCTGACTTAACAGTTAATGATATGTTTTCGTTTAACATCAATCTATCTCTTCTCTGTCTCCAGTTTTTCAGATATCTTTCTATAGCTCTGACTTGACCCTTGATATTTAATAAGCCTTGCATGTTGCTTCTGTAAGCTGATAGTTCGTCAAATCGTTGTTGTTTTTGCAATGAATTGATAGTCTGAACAGCTTTGTCTACTTCACTTCTTAACTCATAAAACTGTTGCTGATAACCGCCTGACTTATCTAAATCAAGTAATAGTCTATTAATGACTGGCATTTTTCTTAATTCAAAGTTAGAAGGTAGTAAAGGACTTCCTGTAGCTCCTCTAGTAATGCTATCTATAGCAGTTAATACATATCCACCAAGTGTACCTGTATAACCTTTTATAACATGCTCTAATTTAGTAGGAGACACATTAAGAAATTCACCCATAACTTTAGCTAGTTCATTAGTAGTCGCTCTTGATTGATAGGCTGGTTCTTTTTGTTGTTGATAGTAAGGAACAATCTCTGTATTAGTAAAAGTATTTCTGTTATTCATTACTTCTGATATAGGCTTTAGTAATTGTATGCCACCTCCAGGTTGGAAGAATGGAATATTTGCTGATGTCCCTGCTTGTCTTTTTATACTAGTCAATGCTTCATTTACAGACTTTCTTGTAAAAGCATCATCTCCCATAGTCATATCAAATACTCTTTCAGGTATAGCTTTAAATAACATACCTACTTCAAATGGT
>CERA01012840.1_pt1 | contig 9866 bp, 15 predicted proteins | sample 530881 | NCBI WGS metagenome assembly CERA01 (sample SAMEA2621061, study PRJEB7988) | marine metagenome | biome: marine biome (ENVO:00000447); feature: deep chlorophyll maximum layer (ENVO:xxxxxxxx); material: "saline water (ENVO:00002010), including plankton (ENVO:xxxxxxxx)" | depth 50 m
TATCCTCCAGTATTCTATCAATTCTTGTGACAAGTGCACTCATTCTGTTTAGTGCAACTATAGTATCTCCATTTAATGCTTTAAAAACTTTTCTTACTTCTACGAGTATATCGTATACTGCTTCTATATTTCTAATATGTTTCATCTTTTTCTCCGTTTTTTAGTGGTTCCTGCAACTTCCAGCCAGGCAATGTTGTTTTATATAAACTAACCGCAGTATATATTTAGAGTTTTTATACCACCACCAAATTGTTTAAAATATGTAACGTATTTTTTGCCAACTTACATTTTCATTATGTAAAAATTTAAACGCTGTAATACACTTATTCTTATAAAAGCGATTATATCTTATATTTTCTCCACCATATTCAGAAGTTTTATCTTCTTGATATTCTGGATTCCATAACAGTTCCTCGCCTTTTATTTCATTTTTAATATTGTACTCATGCATTTCTTTATTGTGTGTCAAAAATATACATTCTGCTTTTACTTTTTGTTTTATACTGTCATCTACTATTTCGTCTACTAGCTTAAACAACTTTGTATAACCTTCTACAAAGTTATCGTATACTATAATAGGCGAGTAATTTAAATGAACATCATAACCCGCTTCGTAAAAGTTATTTACTGCTTTTATTCTATCTATAATCTTAGATGTTCCAGGTTCTAGTTTGTCTGATAGTTCTTGAGGCATAATACTAAACCTTATACGAACTTTTCTATTTGCATCATAGCTCAACATATTTTTATTAACATATTTTGTTGCAGCTGTACCCATAGCTTTAGGATTATCTTTGAAATAATCAAACAAATACTCCCATTGATGGTACTTTAAGTGCAAGACATAATCTTCATTACAACTAAAATCGTATGTATAATACTTTTCGTGCGTTTGATTAGGTATTTTAGGCCATTTTAATAGCCATAAGTGCCTATCCAAAGCGTCAAGTATTTCGTGTGCATTTGATGCTATTGTAACACCTTTTTTTACACGTCTACGCATATAACAATAGTTACATTTATACAGACATCCATAGCCAAAGCTAGGTGTAATAAAGTCACTACTACGTCCAGAATCTCTAATAATCATAGATTTTCTATTTACTTTTTTTATCATTCTATCCTTTATAGTTATCTTTAAAATATTCATATGCTACAATAGCTACTGTCATAGCTCCTGTAATTAATGAAATTCCTAAAATTATTTTCCATACTTCCATACTTCCTCCAATTTAATAGGGCAAACATTTGTTAAGAGATTAACATTGTTACTTTGTTTTCCAGGGTCTGTAACAATTTAATTGCAACTGCTCACCGTTGCCGTGTCGTTCGCCCTAAGTTTATGAGAGGGCTAACTAGGTCATAAGGAGACATAGGACTATGTCAAAGAACCCCCTCGCTCTCACGATACGAGGACCCTCTCAATAATTAAAAATCTCTACTTGATAATTTTCTTAATACGTATTTCGTTAAGTCTTCTTTTTGTCTAGAAAGCCATTTTAATAACTTTCCATAATCTTTGTCTGTTAGAGGGCCTTTTCTTGTATTACAACGCATACAAATCATTTGAAGGTTATCAGGAGTAGATACACCACCCAAAGAAAGAGGATGGATATGGTCACATGCCATATTATTGACAAGTAAATTCGTATTGCAATACCTACACTTCCGTCCATAAGATTTGTAAAGCATCTCTCTAACCTGTGTAAGAGATATATCAAATTCGACTTCATACTCTTTACTCCTTCTCTTCAAAGTCGTTCTTAATGTTGACGACTTTTTCATTAATCGATGAAACACTTTTTTAGCAAAGTGTTTATGATGCTTCTTTAATTTTTTATTAAACTTTTCTTCCCAAATCGTTAGGCCCTTAGGGGACTTGCGTCCCCTTTTAGGCTTTGAGTAGCGTTTCACTTTATTGCCATTGGCTTTCAAAGTATTAACTCCTCTTATAGTTCTTTTTTACAAAACAAAGAACTTTGTTTGTTGTTTGTTTAAGCACTAGCTTTACTCTCTTGTACACTATGTTGCTTTCCTTTGTCCCAGAATCCTAATATTAATTGAATCTCAAATCGCCATATTCCAATTATCAATCCTGTTAATTTTCCAGGTACATCGCTTGGGTGCAAAAACCCAAGTTTAAATATATACAAGAAACGAATAAAAGTTACATCGTCTAGTGCATATATAGCAAGTAAATTACGCATTCACTCTCCTTAATCTGAAACTAGGTGTCCATTCTACATGTGTGTCAAATAGTTCGCCATCAGTATTTTTAAATAGTTTCACAGCTCTTTTAGGAGTCTTTGATTGACCATTTAATCCAATAACTTTTCTTGATGCATTTTCTATTGCACCACTACCCTTACCAGCATATAAATCTAACACTTCGTTTCGGCTATATTCTCTACTTACTTGAGATATCTGTATTACAATCAAGTCATTATTTACAGCCATATTAGACAATCCGTGAGATATATATTTTATTTTTTCGTATTCACCTCTGTAACTAACAGGTGTGTCTACTAAATCTATATAATCTACGATTACTAATTGTGGCTGCAATTCTCTGACTTTTTCATAAATCTTATCTAAAGTTGGAGATATTGTTTGTATCATAATATGCTCTAATTCGTCTTTATGAGACTGATATAAAGCTTCATGATTGTTGTTTACTTCTTCTTTACTTTTGCTAGAAACTATTTGCAAATGTCTTCTGTGCATATACCAAGAAGATAGCTCTAAACTTAAGAATAACGTAGGTATTTGCCATTCTTTGACAATTTTATCATTTACAAAATCTACGCCTAATGCTAAGTTTTGTGCAAATGTAGTCTTGTTAGAACCAGTTGGACCAAAGATTGTTACTAACTCGCCTGGATAAATAGTAGATTCTACGTCTAAGCCTAATGCTCTTCCCAAATCTATTGTTTTACCACTAAAATCAGTAGTTAATCTTTCTTGCAACTCTCCTTGCATTTCATCAGATGATTTAATATCTACTAAATAATCTTTTCTAGAAAAGTGTATACATTGTGTTTTGCAATGCTCTAGCATAATAGTATCTTGACAACCATATTTATAATTTCTATTATAAACATTCTCTACCATCTCCATAATAGCTGATTCTGGCATACTTTTGTTATTCCAATGCAACATAGATACTTTTGCATAATGACTAGGTATACCGTGTCTTTTAAAATGGCTAATGATTCTCATAGCTGTAAGATGCCTACTGCCTTCTCTTGCTCCATTATTAAGCATAGATTGAACACAAGGTATTATTTTGTTAGGTTCTGATACTTTGTTAAATACTCTAATATCTGGAACCTCAGTTACTACTCTTTTTTCTAGCTCTCCATTAGCTTCTAATATATGATATTGAAAATCTAATCTAGAACTTTTAGCTAACTCAAAGATTTCTTTAGGGTCTTTGTTTAATACCTCATCATTTGTCAAAGGTATTTTAAATAAATCTGTTTTTTGATTTAACGTATGTTGAAGCCTATAGATTCCAGTTCTCATGTAAATACTAGAATCTATTCCAGGCAACAACTTCTTCATAGTTTGTTTGACTATAAATGGTAAATCTGTACCAGACTTAAAATTAAACAACTCCCCAGAAAGAATAAGGTGATATCCAGAGCCAGAAAAGTAAGCTTGATAGCTCCGACTGCTAATGTCAGCTTCTTCTAGCTCTAGGATAGTACCTCTCAAGATATCTAAAGTTCTTTCATTGCTCCTGTCTTGCTTGTCTATATCTACAGGAATCTTGTCAATATATCTAACACCAAAGTAATTCTTCAAACTACCTTTGTCTTTTACATATTCAACAGCTGATTCATCATACAGATATACACTGCGATATAAAGCCTCATTTGGATTCATATATGCATGCAATTTGTTTACAGGAATAATCATACCTCTATTAAAAGGTGTGCCTCTAGCTATCTCTACATAATTCATAGATTAGCTAAACCATTACCATTCATTTCTGGAGCAGTTTTAACTTCATCTGTTAACTCTTTAAGATAACCTTTGCCTTTCAACCAATCGATATCACTTTGTAATTTCTTTTGATTGTCTTCGCTATACCTATATACTTTAGGCCATACCGTAGTATAAGCTTTAGCACCAGGCTTTTTAGGTTGTTCTTTATAGAAATAAGCAATATAGTCATATGATGTAGGCTCATAATCTGAATTAGAGCTAGCTATAAATCTAGTTGATAAATAATCACATATATCCTCTATTTTATTGCCTTCTGCATCTTCCCATTCGCCTTTTACATTGATTCCAGCAGTGCAACCTATAGCTTCAAAGAAAGTATATAGTCTTTTTAATACACTACCTCCAGTTATATTGCCTGATGAATCTTTCTCGAATGAGCCTTTTATTTGTAACTTTCTATTGTAATCACTGTGTTCTTGTTTAACTTCCACTTCTATGTATAGGTCAGCCCAATCAAACATACCTGACTTATTTTCGAAATGCATTATAGCAAATTTATTTATGCCTAAGAACTTATTGTTATCGTTGCTAAATTCTGCAACTTCGGGTTTGAATATCGCCATTATTTATCTCCTTTGTAGATACTTTTCCATTTTAACTCGATGTCTTTGCCTCTCAGATGAGGACTTCTACTACCAGCTTCTAACGCTTCATTTGCTTTAAATGATATCATTAGCTTGCCTTTTTCATCATCTCGATAAACATAGCCTATAGCATCACAGTCTGCCATTAACATATTCTTTAACTTACCTGTTAAATCTAGACTTTCTGGTTCTACTATAGCTTTACTGTCTACCACGGCTCTCGCCCATTTCCTATGTCCGATGATAATTACATGAGGAAATATTTGTTTGACTGCTTTTACTGTATTCAGAACTTTTTCTCTTACCATTGCAAAGCCTTTGCCAAATGCTAAGTCTTGTACAGCTGATACTTGTTCTTCGCTACATACAGCTTCTTCTGCCCATTCAGCTACTTTATCTATAGTATCTATTGCTACATACTTATAGTCGTGGCCTTCTTGAGCCTTTCTTAAAAGCGTAATCAAATCTTCTCTATTGTTTACAGACTCTATATAGCCTTCTATCATATTAGCACCTTGCTCTGTATCAATTATTAAACAATCTTCTAATTGACTCAAAATAGTAGTTTTACCTACTTTAGGAGCTCCATATAATAACATTACTTTAGGGTCGTTTGATATAGCTTTTCTTTTTACTTTTTTTAGTGACATTGCACCTCCTTCTTTTAGTTAACGAAAGGGCTCAAGAGAGTTATTGCTAACTCCCTCAAGCTTACTAAGTTAATACTTATTATTTAAATATACAACTATTTTTTTCTATCGACATAGTAGGAAAATGAAAAGAGACAAAATCCTCGTAAGGTTGTTCTTTGACTATTTTTCTTACTGCATTTGCTATAAAACTACCACTCATATTACTACAATAACTAGTAGCTTTCATATTGCAAGGTTCTTCACTGCCATTCTCGTCAGAATACCATATCTTTTTATAGTCTTTTAACGTAGGTCTTAATAGAACATATTGTTGATAATGTTCTGCACCCATACGACCATCTATTAAAGCATATGGTTTACATCCTTGCCAGTTGTTTATAGCTTTTACTGCATCCATTCTAGATTGCATACTGTCAAAACCTAATATAATTATGTCATCATTGTTCATATGTATATAATTGATAAACTTTTCATCAACACATTGAACTTTTAAATCAATACTTATATCTTTTAACTTTCCGTGTAACATATCTACTTTAGGATAATCTACATCGTACATTGTGTACTGTGATACGCCTATGTTAGCTGTATCTACTTTGTCATTATCATATAAAGCAAAATTAGTTGCACCCATCCTACATAATTGGATAGCTGCGGCACTACCTATAGCACCGCAACCCAATATATGAAAGTTGAATTTGTTTAAGTTATCTACAAGTCCTCTACTTCTCATATTTATAGCCATTCTGCATATCCTCCATAGTTTCTTTGAAATTCACGTTCTTCATACTTATCTTTTATCCTATTATCATCCCATTCGAACAATTCGTTTGGCATTAAAGTCATAAGCTTATTCATTATTGCAGTACTATTACCTTTTATAACTTTAGCTTTAAATGGGTATTTTCTATTAGAACATTCTTTATTAAAAGATTTTATTTCTTTTTTGTATTCTTTTAATTTAAGAGTTCCGTTTATGAAATCATCTTGCATTGACTCTAATAATTCATAAGCTTTTGCATATGCTTTTTCATATTCTAACTCTTTGTCTTGTCCTAATGTTAGCTGTCTAGGGTTTGTGTTAATTCTGTTATAACCCCAATGACCTCCCCATATATTTGCATTTCCAACAACAGTTTGATGAAGATTAGAACAAAGATTTTCATACTCTACTTTCATAGCATCTGTTATTTTAACTTTAGGCTGAGGTCTTTCAATAGTAAGAGTGGTATCAAAATGTTCTTCTATTGGCAATCCATTGTTATTCCATACACTAACTCTGAATTTATACTCCTCCTTAAGATTTATAACTAAAGCCAAAGAAAAACTATTGTTCTTCCATTCATCTATCTCATTTTCATCAGTTCCTGACCAGAATGCTCCCATAGTATGATGTGAATGCCACCAAACAAACTTCATATTTGGATTATTATACTTCATACCAAACTTCATAGTATATTCAGCAACAGCATCTGCATCTAATTCAGTATTAGTACCAGAGTTCTTTTGTTTAAGAATCCTTACATCTCCTAATTTGAATCTGCCGTCTTCTTGTGGTACTGCTGTCATTAATCCAGATATTTCGTTTTTATCTTCTTCATAAGCTATTGTAGCCCAACCTTGTAACTGATACCAGTCTTTTTCTTTTATGTAAAACACTTCTTCTAACTTCATTACCTTACTCCTTCTGATGCTGCCCAAGCCATCATTTGCTGTTTTATATTATCTGTGTCTATATTCTCTGTTTTTATTTCTGCTTTCTCTAACAATCCATTATTTACTAAATAATCATATAAATAAGCATTAGCGTTTTTTTCGTATGTTGTTGCAAAATATATCATAAACTTATCATACCAACTATTTAGATATTCTTCTTTTGAAAGTACACCTTCATCAGTGGTATAAGAAATATATTGTCCAGTTATTGTTTCAAACATATTTGATATTGTTTGTTGGTCAAAATCATTATTTGTCACATAATTTGCAAGTTCCATATATATAGCATCGCCTAAATATCTATGTTTATTATATAGATTTATTTTTCGATTATATATTTCGTAAAATTCACAATTACCTATATATTGACATTCAATATCTTGACATAACTTTTTGCTAGATACAAGCCTATCTATTCCAGAAGAATCTTGAGTCATCTTTTTCTGAGTTGTTTGGCAAGCACTTTGAACTGTACCAGCTACAAACAATTGCTTATAAGATTGACTTTTGTCTTTAGGCATACCATAGTGTGTAAGAAATGGTTGACTATATGGATTAGAGTGTCCAACATTATAATATTGAGCCCATTGTATCAATATCATTGACATACTAACAAAGTCTAACTTTTTGAATGCTCTTCTAAAATCATCGTGATGTCTATCTAAGCATACATTACCCCAATTACGATAATAAGTTTCTGAATTTAAATAAGGAAACATATGATAATCATCTATATATTTGCCTTTAAAATTCAAATCATATCTTTGATTATTTAATAGTTTCCTAAAATCAACATTTACCATTATTCTAATTGGTTTTAATTTGTTAGTTTCTATCACTGTTGAATCTTGAACTATACTCATATTCAAGCCTGTTAGCATAATATCCAGATAAAGTATTATTTCATCGCAGTTATTTAGACCTATCCATGGCTTTAAGTTTACATTTTCTATAATGTTATTAGCATTATTGCAAGCATTTTCTATTTTCTCTGCCATATCTATGCACATACTTTGAAATTTATCAGTATCTACATCTCTAGGAATACCCATATTTATAAGTTTGCGTCTTTCTGATTCTAATTGATATGTTTTCTTACGCATATAACCTAAGAAACTAGCATTATGTTGAGCTCTTTCTATTATTTTAGACATTGACATAGCTTTTTTGTTTAATTCTAATTTATTAGTTAAATAGTTTTTCATAATATCATAAGAGCCACGTTTCCAAGACCATTTATTAGTAACATCTATTTGACTTTCAATACCTTGATGTCTGAATACATCATTAAAGTATTTAATTAAATCTAATAATTTATCTTGAGGGCCAACAGCTACTTTGTTTAGTTGCTCTTGACTTAAATTCTTAATAAAATCTATTTCATTTACTTTTCTTTCTGTTCTACCGTCATATATTTCTATCATATATTCTCCTTCGCTATCTATTTTATCGTATAAAGCCCATGCTCGGTAGTCGTATTCCATACTCACGTGAGACTCACAGGGCTTTATATTATTATCTATTATCCACCAACTTTATTATTGCTTGCATAAGCAACTAACGCACCATCTTCCAGAACAAAGTCGTTCTGCCTGATAGTTCCACCTACCATCACATTTGCATCTGCTGGTATTTCTAGTTCGTTCCTTAACTCACCTACTGTTGTAGATGCTGTATCTCTAGGACTGAACTCTCCGTTTTGTAACAAGTTGATTGTTATTGTATCATTTGCCATTTTATTTTGGCCTCCTTAGCCTTTTTATTTTGCAATATCGCTTTTTTCTGTTTTCTACACTTTATTATGTTTTCAATGTATAATTCTATTTTATCTTCCGAGAAATTCATCACTGTCCTCCTCTACCATATAAAATATAGCGCCTTCTTTACATTTACTACATAAACCGATTGGTTGTGTATCAAATTCTCTACCAATATCTAATCCTTTGTCATATTCGCCAGTATCAAGTATATCTCTGTATGGCGGTTCAAAACAACAATTAGACATCCATTCTATTTCTTCCATATTTATAAAAGCTCTTTCATCTATAGCTTTTTTAAATACACTATCATCATCATCAGTTTCTTTAACTCTTCCCATAATATCTCCATTAATTAATAATTATAAATTTAGGAGCGAGCTACCTAATAAGCCGAAACCCTCTGTATTAATAAGAGGTAAACATAGCCAAGGAATAGGCTGAATAATGCTCGCTCCTCAAGGAATATCTTATTGACTACTTAGTGGATATGCTCTATGACCTTTAAAATCATAATTGATATAAATTATAGTATTGTCTATCTTTGCTACTATCTTTGTATCAGTTGTAAAATATCCACTATAAAGAGTCATATTTAATCCTAAATCCTTTAAATAATTCTTTATTTTATTCTTCATAATTCATCTCCACTAACTTTATAAGTTGTAGAAACCATATTATGACCTAACAATTTCTTTATCTCATACCTAGCATTACCTAGTATTTGATAATAATGATTTAAATCATCTGTACTATTACCTGAGCCAATTTGCTCTCTTAATATCTCTAAATAAGCTATTAATTTGTATAACTTAACATCTATAATACCTTTTAAATCTTCTTCAAATCTATCTACTTCTTTCTGCATTTATATGCTCCTTTAATTAATTTCTTTGTCTTATATTTAGTTAATAAAATGAGCGAAGAACACACTAAACTCCGCTCAATTATAGTTATCATTTGTGTATTTTTAATAGGCAATGCATTACCTACTGGATAATTCTAACTTGATTAACACCAAAATATTTTATCCCTTTTTCAATAGCATTATATCTATTCTTAGATACTACTACTGTTACTATGTTATTTAACATATTTTTAATATAATATTCCTTCATTATTTATTACTCCTTGTTATTTTTAAA
>CERA01028998.1_pt1 | contig 9835 bp, 6 predicted proteins | sample 530881 | NCBI WGS metagenome assembly CERA01 (sample SAMEA2621061, study PRJEB7988) | marine metagenome | biome: marine biome (ENVO:00000447); feature: deep chlorophyll maximum layer (ENVO:xxxxxxxx); material: "saline water (ENVO:00002010), including plankton (ENVO:xxxxxxxx)" | depth 50 m
GCAGATAGAAGGATATCTATTAAAGGTATCAAGGCTCAAGCAGAGGTAGGTGATGTTGTCGTTTTTAAATTAGTAAACGACAATGTTATTGTTGAAATAGAAAACTAGGAGGGATTATGTCAGACGATTTTATTAAGCGTGCCTATAAAAAGTGGAATGCAAAGTACAAGGGTGACGAGTCTTTGTATATTGATAAGTATTGTGAACATTGCGGAGACACTAAAAAAGACTGTACAGGCTACAAGTGTTGGATAGCATGAATGACGAGGTAAACGAAAGCTGGTTTGATAGGATTAGAAATCTAGCTGATGCTTTAGAAACTGCGGTCAGAAATACACACGAAGCGAAAGCAGAGTTAAAGAAGACAATCGCACAGACTAAGCTTAGAGCATTAGCAGAGGGTCACAAGACTGCGGTATCGCAAGAAATCTATGCAGATAATACTGATGTGGTGTTTCAAGCTAGATTGAATGTGGGTGTTGCTGAGAGTTTAGTTGACAGTACGAAGGTCAAGATAGATGCTTTGAAGGTTGGCTTTCAAGAGTGGCAGACTAAGACAGTCAACGCTAGAGAAGAACGCAAACGATATAACGCATAGTGAAGGGCAGAAATCCTACTGCTGAAGAGAAAAGGCACATGGATAAAGTCAGTCAGATAGGTTGTATAGTTTGTCGCTTACAGGGGTTCTATGGAGTCCCTAGCGAAATCCATCATATTAATGGCAAAACTAAATTGGGGTGTCACTTCCAAGTGTTACCCCTTTGTTTTGAGCACCACCGAATGGGTAACGACAGAGAGCCTATAAGCAGACATCCTTACAAGAAAAGATTCATAGATGCGTATGGAACAGAAGAAGAGTTATTGGAGAAAGTGCAAGAAATACTTGACGACAAACCATGACGCTGCAAATAAAAATATTTACTGGTATATAGTTTTCGGGAGATGAAATGAATTCGGCTGAGATAATAATAGAGCAAAAGAAAAAAGAGTTGCAAGAAAGAAAGTTGAAGTGGTGGGAATGGCACAAGAATAATCCACAGGTCTATGATAAGTTTAAACTGTACACCTTTGATGCTATCAGTAGCGGTAGGAAAAACTACTCGCATTGGGCAATCATAAATAGGATAAGGTGGAACGCTGAGATAGAAACAAGCGGTGGAGACTTTAAGATAAGTAACGACTACATCTGCTTCTATGCTAGGTTATTTCATGCACAGTTCCCTGAGTATGATGGATTCTTTAAACTTAAACCTTTGAAGGAAGAGAAAGATATAGCAGTCTACGAGTCAGTTATTTAAAGACCTAACGACAGGAAAGGTATATCCGATTGTTCTCGTAACTCAGGAACAAAGGCTAGTCTTATATCTCTTTGTACTTCCATGTCCTCTATAATCTCTTTCTTCTGGTCAGGTGTGATTAATTTAGAGTAAAGCACTCTATCCCTTTGCTTCCTCCAATGTGTCATGTATCGTTCAAGAGCCAGCAGTTGTGGTCTTGTTCTAGCTAAACCTGATTTGTTCTTTATGTAAGCTTGCAGTTCGTCAAACCTACCATCCTTCTTGAGAGCATTCACAGTCTGTTGAAACCTGTCGCTTTCTTCTCTTAGTTCATAGAATTGTTGTTGCAATCCTCCACCTAAATCTGTCTGTAAGAATCTCTTTAAGAAAGGTGCTTTGTCTATCCTTGGTGTTATGTAATCTCTGTCAGTAACTGCTCTAGTTGTTGCATCTGCTAATCCCAAAATATATCCTCCGATAGTTCCACCATAACCACTTAGAATGTATTCCAATTTGATTGGAGAAATATTTAGTGATTCACCGATAACTCTGGCTAACTCATTGGTAGAGTATCTTGATTGCAAGCCTGACTCCAAACCTTTTTCCATGTAGTAGGGAACTATAGCTTCACCTGTGTAAGCACTTCTATTATTGATTACCTCCATAATAGGTTTGACTACCTGAAACCCTAGTGGGTCTACTTTCAATGTGGTTACTGCTTGTCTTTGTAAGGTCTTGTAAGTTTCATTGATGTCACCACCCAAGGCGGTATCTATTACCCTTTCAGGTATAACTTTATAAAGAACTCCAATCTCAAAAGGTATAGGAAGTTTAAGTGCTGGTATACCATCTGCCAGAGGTATTATCCAATTATCATCCCTGACATTCCTGTTGGCATTAGTGTACTCTTCGTCATCACTTACCAAGGCATAATATAGACCAGTCAATAGTGCTAATAGACCACCCCTTCCCAAGGTTGCCAATGCAGTATTCAATGCAACATCTTCTCTGGTCTCACCCTCAACTCTTACTGCGGAATACCTACCTGTATGTGCCCTGTAAAGAACATCAAGACCCTGAAGTCTTGCATTCAAAAATGGTATCGCTGCTGTTATGATTCTGAAAACAGGACTAGCACCACGCCTTCCAAAATTTATTACTTCGAGAGCTTGGTAGGCAGCTTCCGCCTGACTGCCTGTCAATTCAAATACTTTATCTGCTACTGCTTTTCTTGTTAAAGCATCCGACCTAGTAGTCGCCTGACCGAGATAATCCCATAATTTAGTGAAAGCCGTTGCAGCATCATAAGAACCATTCTCTCCAACACCCATCTTCTTAAACTCTTTTTTAATATAAGAGTCTATTGACATGGGGTCAGTAGAATAATCATAACCACCTAGAATACCGAATCTTTTAAGTTCAGATAAATCTGCATTTATAGCTTTAATCTGGTCTATGAATGGTTTGTAGTTAGCACCTGAAGTTACATAAGATGACAGGGTATCTCTAAATACGTTGACTAACATAAATCCAGGGTCTCTCGTTACCATCTCTCGCAGGAAGCTGGCTGGCATAGCCAAATATTTCATGAGCTCACCAGTATCATTCATGCCTATAGCTTCAAGACCATTAATCATTAGTTGGTCAGCAACCCTGTAATATGTTTTTTGTCCGTTTAAGAATACTGTTATTACATCTGCTCCAGCCTCAGGTTTTTCTAATCTTACAGCTAATCCTGATGTTTCATGCTCACGCATCATTTTTCTTAAACCATCATTCTTCATAGAGGCTGTGACAATAGCCAATAAATTATTAGTGATAGCCTCTAATGGTGCTGGTTCTATTGCAGCTTCGCTGCCTTTTAATTGAATATTTAATGGATTGCCTGCTACAAACCCAGAAGCTATTTTCGGACCGCCAATAGATTCGTCAGACATTTGTCTATAGAAAGGATAGTAGTCAGAGTTATCTTTCCATATCTGTGCTGTGCCTCTAGTTTCTATTTGATTGTCTGCATCCAAGTTTTGGTTTAACTCTTCAGCTAAAACTATTAACTGGTCATATTCTAAATCTTGCAGTTCGCTAGATTTTATATCTGACTCAGCAACAATATCTTGTATAAGCTCCCCGTTAGTTCTGACTAAGGATAATATTCCTGCGTCTACAGCGTAATCAATAACTTTATTATTAAACTCTTGGAACTGGTCATAGACTTGTTCTACTACTGGAAAGTCATCCTTAATTTTTTCTGCTTGTGCTATGACATCATCATCAACAGGAGTTTCTTTGCCTTCTTTGTTTAGTCTAGTTCCTCTTTGTGCTATGGCATATATCTTAAATAACTGCTCAAGGTTTACATTTGTATTTTTAAATAAAGGAGCAAATATCTGTATAAGACCGCCATGTTCAAAGTCTTCTACACTTGTTACACCATAGCTTATGTCATCTTGTTTTTCTATGTACGCTCTAAGTTCTGGAGACAGATTGATGTTATCTAGACTACTAAATACAGGCACACCTCTCATCAACATTTCTGCAAGTATACCTCTTGACCTTTCCGATAAACGCAAAGCTTTAATGCCTGATGTGTCAGCTAAATTTTGTAACTCTGCAACTATTGGACTAAGTTCAGCAGACTTTAATGTTCCTTTTTCAGAATCACTTAATTTATCTATGTAGTTAACTCTTGCTCTAGCCAACATCTTTCCTATGAGGTCAGGATATTCAGAAACCTTTACTATACTTTCTGCAAAAGACTCTGCTGGTTGATTAGCTCCTCCAATCTTATTGACAGTCTCTTGATATTCAGGAGGCACAGGAGCAGCATCTCTATTAAATCTTCTGGGTATAGGGGGTATATCTATATTAGGGTCAGCTTCTAAATCAAAAGCTATTTTTAGTGCCACAGGATTAGCATTAACATTGTATCTAGGTATGTTGCCAACGGACATAGATTCCGCCCTGACTTGTGCTTCTCTTTGTATTTCAGCTATATCATAATCTATGATGTCAGCTTCTCCAGAAAGAGCAGAATCTTCCTGTAAATAAGGTGGTACAGAGTTAGGCTCGAAGCCTACTTCTTTTGCGAACTGTCTGTAGCTTTCGTAGGCTGGGAGATAAAGGTCACGGATGATGGTTCTTTGTAAATCGGATGATTCGAGGACACTTCCTCTATCCCGTAATCCTCTAATAGCCTGTCTAGTTCCTGCGGTGTAATCTTTTTGTTCGCCATATTCTATATACTCCGATTCATTTGCATATCTCTTAACAGTATAACCCCTTGCTCTTAAAACAGGAACAATCGTATTTAAAAAATTAGTTATGTCTTCATTACTATAATCTTCTTTTACAAAAGACAATGGGTCTATCAAAGTAAGACCTGTTCTACTTGATGGCACAAGAGTAAAGCTTACTGGCTCTCCCGCTCTTTGTATGGCACTAAAATCATCATTAAGTTCTTGTAGTTCATCTACACTAAAGTTAGTAGTGTCTACCTTTTCTACTAATAAACCTGTTGATAGTTTTCCTGCTGATACTGGTCTAGATATTATTGCAGCATCTTGCATTAAAGCATCTGTCATCACCTGAGTTACTGCTCTAATAGTTCTTGGGTCAACACCTGGATATTTAATTATTATATTTGGATTTAAGTAAGTGTCCCAAGTACCTGCCGACCTAGTTATATCATGTGGTATACCTAAGTTTGTAAGAAATTTTAACTTACCACCTACAGTTAATTTCTTTAATACTTGGTCTTGATAGTTATTAAATGTAGAAAAGGGCAAAGACTTTTCTAAAGTTCTAGGTAGGTAGCCTCTTTCTGTACCCATCTTAAACTCTATTATTGTCGAAGGCACTTTGTTCAACATAGTCTCAGTCATATTTCTACTAAGATTAGTGTCAAACACATTAGACTTTGTATTACTTCTATATCTAGGTGCGTGTATAAATTTATCTGAAAATGAAGACTCTAAAGAAAAAGACCCATCATTAATCATCTCATTTATTTCTTGTATTTCTTTCTGAGATTTTTTAACTGATGCTTCATAACTACCTTCATTAGTTATTTTAGTCGGTCCGTCATATCTTTGATGACCCCACAAAGCAGCTTGTATTTGTCTAGGATTATTAAATATTCTTGGCTCACCATTAATGTTATAGGTTTCTGTAGAGAGTAAAGCAAGAATACCCTGAACCAGTCTATATTCTTGTGGAGTAGCTGATGCTTCGTCAATACCAAACTTTCTTAGCATGTGCCTATCTATGACAGAAAAAGGGGTAAAACTGTTATTAGCAGCCTCCATTATTTCTAGTGCGTAAGTTGCTGTCTTTTGTCCTGTTCCTGTCCTTTGGAATATTCCTGTTTCGTATATCTTTAAAATATCTTTGTGACGCTGTGGGTCATTCTTGCCAACACTATATTTTTGTAATTCTTTTACAAACTCTTTTGGATTGCTTTCTGGATTAGTTTGTCTCGCAATAACCATAGTACGCAAAGTATCTTGTAGATTTTTTTCAGGTGTTGCTTGTCCTGATGTCACTCCAAAAACACTTGAAAACTCATTCATATTTACTGAGCCTATTAAGTTAGGAATATTAGTACCCCACTTTTCATACCATAAATAATCTATACCGCTTTCCATAGCTTCTTTGAAGTCTGTCTTCAAACTAGCATAGTCTACTAAGTTATGGTCTCTTTTAGTTTTAGGAGCAAAAGACTTTAATACTGCTTTAAAATCTTTAGCAGTTGGGTTTCCATTTGTTTGTTGATAGGTTGTATATAAAGCATTTTCTATCTCACCTGGAAATAACATATCCCTTGGTGCTATTCCAGTACGCATGTATCTTGGATTTAATTTTTTTAAAGATTGTAATTGTTCTAATCTTTGTTTTGCTCTTGCCAAGTTACTAGACATTTTCTTGTATGTAGCATTTGTTACAAAAGAACCTTCTTGTTGTAATATGTTATTAGCGTTGTAAACGTCTACTTCTGCTTCAGATATTCTTTTATTTATTTCGTCAGTTTCTTTATTAAATCTAGGAAAAAGAGCCTGACCATCTGCACCAAATATAGCTTCAGAATCTCTACTACTTCTTATAACATCTCTTTCTCTTTTACCAACTACTCCAGCACTTATATCTTCTAATACTCCTATGGGAGATGTAAAACCTGTTCCAAAAATTACATCAAAGAAACCTTTAAAAAAGTCTATAATTTTTCTTATAGTTTTTTGTGGCTTACCTTTTATGGCATCAGGATTTTCTCTGTATATTCTAAATAACTGAGCCACATACTCTTCATCTATAACAGTCTGTGGGTCTTGACCATAAGCACGATTAATTCTTTCTGCTTCAGAAATAGTTACACCATCAACTTCTACTTTTACATTCTTTAATTTGTTTTTAGCAAAGGCTAATAAATTTTTATACTCACCTTGTGTTAATAAATCTAACTCACGTAAAGCGTGTATAGACTCATGGTCTATTAGTCCTGCTATATCTTCTTCTAGTTGAGAATCTGTCTTTGTACCATCAGGGTCTATCTTTTCCATAGCCAACAATAAGTTACGCATAGGAGCATCAAACTCAGCAGTTGCTTCATCAGGTGCTTCTCTAAAAACATAAGTGCCGTCTATTTTTTCAACACTAGTAGATGACTTTAATCTATCTGCTAGTTTTAAACCTATGTCTTTTAAACCTAGTTCGTTAAGTCTTTGCCTTGCAAACTGTTCTAAGTTGACATATTTTTGAGGAGAGTCAAAAGCCTCTTCATTTAATATATTTTGCTCGTTTACTTGTTCAGACTCTTCATAGGCATTACGTTCAACTATGTCTGCTATTTCATCTTGTGTTAGAGGAGTGGTCTCAGATAATCTAGTAGCAAATTCTTCTGGAGTTTCGTTAAAGCTTTGAGCCTTTTTGCCTTGTTCTAATTCAAAGTCATCATTCATTATCAAACGATTCTTTTCTTTTCTTGCTCTGCCACTATTTATTAAATCTTCTTTTAATTGATTAAGTTGTTTTGGAGTTAAATTAGAATCGTCATTAGCATTTTTAACAAATGCTTTTAATTCTGCGTTAGTTATTCGTTGTCCTTTATAATCTGTGTACAGATTATTGACATCATTTACTCTGTAAGGTCTAGGAGTATAGTCAGGTAAAGGAGTTGCTGTATTAAATCTTGGTAGCTTTTGTATTTCAGTAACTAAATAATTCTTTTTGTCCCTTGTTCATAGCACCAAGTTTTTTAGCACCCGTAATTTTTTCTGCTAAATATTGAAATGCTGTAGAGTTGTAATCAACTACAATATTTTTTTGTTCAAATACTTTATCTAAATTTTCTTTTGAAGAATCTATTATTCTTGTTTGATTGCCTGTATCTTGTGTCTTTCTTCTAGGTCTAGTTCTAAATTTAATTGCAGCCTTTTCAGACATGAGGTCATTAAAATCTTTAGCCGATAGAATTTGTTTTGCTTCTTGCGGGGTATAAAAATATTTGACTGGTATATTTTTCTTTTTAACTTTTGCATATAGCTGACCAACTAAACTTGATGCGTCTATATCTTTAGGTTGTACAGGAAAAGAAGTTTTTGACCTCTTAATTTGTTCTTCTAGTTTTTCAATGTAGCCTTCTTCTAAAGTAGCTTCACCCATTAAGTCATTGATTACCGCCCTATCAAGCTGAGTTTCTGCTTCTACTAATTTATCAACTTTCTCTGCACGTTTAAAACTTATTGTAGAATCCAAAGCAGCTACTACTGGAGCAGGTATTAAATTAGAATCAGGGTCATATAGTTTTCTACCCAACACATAAGCTGTGCCGTTACCATATAATCCATTTACTGAAAGGTTTTGTTTAACTGCTGTATCTATAAAATCGTTTCTTAATTCTTTTCTTAATACAGTAGCTTGTTTGGCAGCATCTTCAACACTTTCAAAGACTCCATAGTCTATTCCTGTCTCAATGCCCATGATGGAAGAAGTGCCATTAGGATTAGTTATTATTTCAAACTCTTCCATGTTTGGTACATCTTTAAATTGAAGTGTAGATTCAGGTAATGAATCTATTAATGGTAAACCTAAAGGTTGGTCTGCTAGTTCTGCTAATCTAAAATCTTTTCTAGCTTGGAATTTTTGTTCTTCTATTAACTTTCTTGCCTCTGCTTCTTCTTCTTTTATGTAATCACCAGCAAAACCTCTTTTACCTAGAACTCCACGTAAAGCTAAATCAGATATAAAACCAACACTACCACCTACAGTAAAGTCATCAAACAAACTATCCGCCATTGGCAACTCATCTGAATAGATACCTAATGCTACAGCATCTTGTGCTATGCCAGCCAACGATTCTTGAAAAGCTTCTGCTGTACCAGTTTTTAAAGCCTCTGTTAATTTTTCAGGTATTCTTAATCTCTCTCCCTGACCCTTTGGTATGTATCTGAATAATCTTTTTAGTGAAAATATTTCTGTTGCACCTATAGCTCCACCTAATATCTCAGAAGCTATTTCTTGTCCTGTGTTTACAGTTTCTCCTAAATCTTGTGCAGCTTGTATATTTCTACCTTGCTCTGCTATACCAACAGGTATAGCTGTAGCTAAAGCACCTCTAGTAGCAAACTTTTGTGCTCTATTTAATTTTTCTTTTGCAGATAAACCCTTACCTGTAACACCTGCTATTTTTCCAGCTACAGTACCTGGAATAAAAAAAGATGCAAAAGAACCCAAGCCAGCACCAAGCTTGCCTGAGAAAGCTTCTTCATATCCTTCATCAACTCCTAAAGAACTTTCATTAAGTTCTTCTTGTAAATCCTGAAAATATTTAGATGCAGCACTATCGTTGCCAGTAGAAAATAAATTAGCTACACCTTCTCCAGCAGAAATAAAAGTTCCTAACAAACCTCTAGGAATACCTTTAGCTAATTCTTCTGTATGACCTGCAAAAGTTTGTCTTACTTCTTCTTTATAAGGTTGATAGTAGTCAGGATATAAATCAGATAATTTATTCTGTAATATAATGGCATTTTCTTGTGTAATGTCTTCATCTACATTTAAAATTCTGCCATCAGGTAATCTATACTGTGCCATTTATTGTGTACCTGGATATATAGGCAATTTTGTTATACCTAGCACTTTTCTTAATTCAGCATCAATTTGTTCGCCTAATAATTTAATATCGTCTTGGGTTGAATCATCCAAAATAGCTGTCTCTTGCAAACCTTCCAATCTTTCCTTTAAAAGTTCTATAGCTTTTAATTTATTAGTTTCTCCTTGTTTAGCGTATTGGTCTGCAAGTAATTGAGTTTTAAGTAAAGTATTAGATAAAGTTATTTCCTCTACAGACTGTGCTCTAGTTGCCGAATCAGCTTTTATATCTTCTTGTCTTTGTGTTCTCTTGATGTCCAATAATCCCTGTACACCTTTGCCTATCTTTGAACCTGCTTCACCTATATTTTTTCCAGTACCAAAAGCATCAGCCATAATACCTAAAGCATATATACCTAGTTCTCTTTGTTTGTCTTCTTCTGTCATTCTAGGTATTTCGACTCTAGGCAATCCTA
>CERA01030071.1_pt1 | contig 9766 bp, 4 predicted proteins | sample 530881 | NCBI WGS metagenome assembly CERA01 (sample SAMEA2621061, study PRJEB7988) | marine metagenome | biome: marine biome (ENVO:00000447); feature: deep chlorophyll maximum layer (ENVO:xxxxxxxx); material: "saline water (ENVO:00002010), including plankton (ENVO:xxxxxxxx)" | depth 50 m
GGTATCGAGAGTGGTTTTCTTGTTGACATGTTTTATGGCGGTAATTTTATAGGAAAAGGTAAAAATAAATATTTACAATCTAAAACACTTTACGAAAATAATTTAGAAGCTTTAATACAGACAGAACTAGATGAAGGAATTATTGCTGCATATAAAAGAGGTGGAGGATTTAGAGATACTTTTTTAGCAAGGGATGTTAAATTACCTAAGTTAGGAGAAGCAGATTTAAGTGATATAAAGGCTTCAACAGAATACTTTGTTCGATATGGTTACGCATCTAAAGTTCCAGAAAGTAGATTAGAAACACTAACAAAAGAATTTTATGAAGCATTAACAGAAGGTGAATACTTTCAAGCAAAAGAAATATTTGAAAATAAATTAGTTTTTGGTGAAATGGGCTTACAGTTAAAAAATACTTACAAATTAACAAACAATGAAATAGATGAATTTTTTACAGAGTTTTATTTAAAAAATGCTAAAACAGGTTTTGATGATTCGTTTGCAAAACCAATGTCTCCAACAAGAAATCCAGATTTTTATGACCCTATGGAAGTAGATATTATAACAAAAAAACTTTTTGGAGGAACAGGTTTATCAGAACAAGAAATGATTCACTTTACACAACAATCTTTAGAGTTGTTAGGTCAATTAAAAAATTTAACTATACAAGGTCCTGACATGCAAGGTCTTTTAAGAGCTACATCAGCAAAAAGAAGATTGAGAGCAAAGTCTATAAATCAAGAAGGAGAACAAGAATTATTTGATATTGTTAGAAAAGCAGCAGATGAGGGTGTAAAAATAGATTTTTGGAAAGAAGACAGTGTATTTAGAAATGCTATAGATGATGTTTATGAAGAAATTGATGACCCAAATGTTTTATTTAATTTAGCAGAAAAAGGTTCGCAAACTTATGACAATGTAGTCTTTGGTTACATGAGAAACTTTCGTTATCCATCTTTCTTACTAGGAAGAATATCTTATCCTTTGAAATTGATTATGGATGCTACAGTTAAATTTAAATTATTTGGTGTAAGAAGTTTTTTAGATAATCCATTTGAATATCTTAAATTAATGTTGAGCGATTCAGAAGGATTATTAGCAAAAACATTTGGTGTAAAACCACCAACAACATTAGTTGGTCCATATAGAACAACACAGCCTGTAGAACAATTAGGTCAAATTCCATTAGATAAAGTATTACCAAAAACACTTAGAAAATCTTTAGGTGTTTTATCTGATTCACAACAATTTGGTGTTCCTGAATTAGGACAGTTATTTTCTGCAGATGTAAAATTTATTAATAACAGACATGTCACAAATACTGGTCATGTAGGTGTTCTTAAAACTGCACCAGGTAAAGAATGGAATGATGCTTATGAATACTTTTTATATAAATATATTGATGATGATATAGCTCCTGTTGTTGCAGGTATGAAAAGAAAAGGTTTTACCATAGAACAAATAGCATCTGAGATACAAACAAATCCTGCTTTAGCAAAAATAATTGATGATTCTAATAAAGTAGTCAGAAGAAAAGGACCAAGAGAAAGAAATCAAAACATAGGAATTGTTACATCAACAGAAGATTTTCAAAGATTGGCAACGCATTATTCACAAAGTATTGATAATTACACAGGTGGAAAAGCAGAATTATTAAACATAATAGCTGATGCAAAAATTGGACCTTTTAATTTAAGAGATTTAAATTCTACAACACCTGATGTTGCTAGAAAAGTTACACAAAGAATCCAAAGATTATCTGAAAAATTTAAAGAAGATTTACCTGTACAAATACCTTATCCAAAAAATAGAACAAGAAGTATTGACCCTGATGCAAGTGTAAAGAAAAAAATATTCGAAGGTTACAGAAATATAATTCAATCTGTATTTTTTGCAACAACACAAGGAGAAGGAAGTTTTATTCGTATTCCATTTATAAAACAAGCCTATGAAAATTTTGTAAAGGCATACAGTGTATTTGGAACAAAAGAAGCTTTACAGCAAATGTTAAAATTACACAAAGACCCTGATAGTGTGATTAATTTATCTGATGACATTGTAGAAGAGGTAACTAATCAAATATCGAAAGCAAACATTACTTTAGAAGATAGTGCAGAAGTATTGTCTAAAAATATAAAACCGCAAGTTTCTCAAAACACAGACAAAGGCGTAACAACATTTACTGCAACTGTGTTTACTGAACAAGGAGGAAATAAAAGTGTTAACTATCTAACTAAAAATACATTAAATCAGGATAGTGTAAAACTTACAACTGACTTACAAAGAGCAGAAGAACTTGTTTATAAATCATCAGATAAAATAGCTGAAGGAAGATTAGGGTTTGATGATTCTAAAGTTGGAGCTTACACTGCACAATTTAGAAAAGATGAAGTTGTGTACAATGGACAGCTACCAGATAAAAAACAATTATCAGCAGTTCTTAAAAATAATTTTGATTCTGGTTATAACGATTCAGACATAGACATAATAATTAATGAAGCAATAAATTACCTATCTAAACCAGGTGCAACTAAAAAAGGTTTAGAAGATATATTAGGACTATCAAATAAACAACCAAATTTAACAGAAATAAAAAGTAAATTTCAAGCATCTACAAAAGGTAGGTCTCAACCAAATAAATATTCTGGCGAGTTGAGTTTTGATGTAGGGAAACAAACTATAGAAAGAATACTTGGTAAAAAAATAACTATGGTTATAAATAAAAAAAGTATAACTGATGAGCTTATAGATGATGTTTATAAATTTACACAACAAAACAGAGAAGGTTTTAGTTTAGATTTAGGAAATCCTGCAAGTTGGGGTAAAGAAGCATTGTTGTTTGTATCACCATACAAAACAAGAACATTAACAATTACAGGAAAAGATAAACTTACAAGAGATGCAGTAGCTATGTTTGTCAAAGACAATCAAGACAAATTAAGACTTGCTGACCATGTTCTTGGTGGAAAATGGGATGCAACAAGAGGTCAATGGACATTAGATGTATCTGTGAAAATTAACAGAGGTGTAAAAGATACTAGAGATATTGCAGGTGTCGCAGCTTATAATAAAGCAAAGTATCTTGGTTTAGCAGCTGACCAAATAAGTTTTGGAGAAACATACCTTATTAAAGAAGGTGATGAAATTATTGAAACAGTGTTTAAACAAGATGATACTTATGAACTTATTAATAATTCTGCTGTTTACAATTTATTAAGAACAAAAGGTAAAAAATTATTAAATGAAAAACAAATAAAAGCACTCGGTGATGAACCTATTGTTCGTGGTAAAAATTATATTGCTGAACGACAAGGTAAGAATATTCAAGAAAAAGCATTCAATCCTAATTTAATATTTGAAAAATCTTTTATAAAAGGAATTTTTGATAGGAAAAATAAATCTTTGGAAGTATTTACTCCAAGAAAAAATACTATTATGCAAAACTTTGATGAATACAGCTATACAACACATTTAGATTTGAATGATGTAAAAACAAATGTTAAAAGAAATATGAGTTTTGAAGATATACATAACAGAGCTATGGAAGCAGCTATGGAAGCACAAACTAATTTATTGTATAACTTGACAGAAAGAGGATATTTTGCACAGGCATATAGAAGTTCTTTCGCTTTCTTTGAAGCATATCGAGAATATGTTGGTAGGTATTATTTACTTACTGCTAATAATCCAAAAGGTGCTGCACAAATTGGACAAGGAGTTAGAAGAGGTATAGAAAACAATATAATTATTGAAGATAGATTTGGAGACTTGTATGTATTTTTACCTACATCTGGTACACCATTAGAAGCATTTACAAAATCAGATGCTAATGGATTAGCAAATGAAGATGTTTCTGTAGATGACAATAGGGTTTATATTAAAAGAGGTTACCCACTTAAATCTATAGGAGTTGGAGGAGTTGGTTATCTACCATCATTAGGTGATGGTATTACTATGCCATTAGGATTTTTAACAAGAAACAATCCAGGAGCAAGAAAGTTTATTGAAAAAAATATTATGGCAGGATTTGCTTTACCATTTAGTGATGAGCCTTTATCTTTAAATGAACTTCCTGGAGAGTTTGTTGAAATGGCTATACCATCTGTAGCAAAGAATTGGTTTAATGCAGTCTCTAGTTCAATAGGTATGGAAGGTGTTGATGAGGATATATGGGTATCTTCTTCTACTACTGCTTTACAAATAGCTGCACAATTACATCCTGAGTTAGCAGATGATGTAGATGCTTTACAAAAAGTTGCAGAACAAGTAAGAGATAATATTTATCATCTAAGAGCATGGGATAGATTCGTAAGCCCTTTTGCACCTAAATTAAATGTTATGTACAAGATAGAAGGTAATGAACAAAACTTTAATCAATGGTACGACAAAGAAGGTTATGAAGCAGGTATTGCATATAATAATTTTGTAGAGCTATCTGCAATACAAGGTTTTTATCAAGATAAAAGAAAAGAATGGGTATCTATTCTTGGTCCAAAACAAGGTGAATATTATGCACTGGTAGAAGTTGTAAGACTTTTAGGATTGGATAGATATGATATTAATGAACAATTAACTTCTGCAGGATTACAACTTAGAGGTAAAAGTGTATCTGAAGCAGGAAGATTACCAAGAACTACAAGAGAATACGAGTTTGTAAATGACAACCCTGAACTTAATAAAGACTATAGTCCAGTCTTAGTATATTTTTCCAGAAACTTAGATGAAGGTAAATTAGATTTTTCAGGTTTTACAGCAGTTAAATATCTTGGATTAATTACACCAAAAACAAGTGATGAAATGTATTTAGAAGTGCAAAGATATGTAGCATCATTAATACAACAAGCATCTAAAGATGTAAATTTACAAAGTATGGAGGCTACAGGAGTTGTCTCAGAAGATAATATAAAAGCTAAAAATGCACAAATTGATGCACAGATAGCTAATTGGTTTCCTATGGCATTTGGTAAATCAGAACAAGTAAACAAAGTTCTTGGTGGTGAAACTACAGAACGATTAAAAAACAATATTTTAGTTGACTATTTGGTAAGAGCAACCAAAGACCCAAGATTTGACCAGTTCGAACTTACACCTTATTTAAAAGAATATATGGGATTTAGACAATCTGCCATTGATGCAATACAGTCAGAATTAAATTATCCAAATGAAATAGATGCTATAAGTTGGTTGGTCACAAGTGATGCTGATAGAGCACAAGATATAAGAATGAAACTATATGATAAAGCGTACACCATTGTAGAAAAATATCCATTGTTTATGGTAGTATTTGATGAAGTGCTTAGTTACGAGTTAAATAGATTTGGAGTTGATTAATGCCTCACATACCTGGACATCCTGCAGATGACCCAATGATTATAAATGAAGATGAAGGTTTAGGTTTTCTATTTCCTGATGTTGATGATGATGCACCACCAAGTGGATTAGTTCCACCAGGAGAAGTAGGAGATAATTTTTTTCCTTTAAGTTCAGATTCTAACGCAACTCAATTTCAATCAGAACTTTTTGATTTATTAAGAGGTGAACTAAGTGACCCAGATAAACCATTAGGAAGTAACTTTAAAAAAGAATATGAAGTTCAAACAGGTGAAATTGACCCTGTTTCTGGGAATCCTAAAGTTGCAAAAGTTAGTGCAGAAGAATTTTTAACACAAGATAAATACCAAGAAGACAGAAGAAAAATATTTGGAACAGGTCAAGCATTTAAAAATATATATTATCAAAGAGACATAACAATACAATTTAATAGTTTAGAACCAAGAGAAAGAGTAGCTATAAAAAATTTATTAAGTGATGCAGGACTAATGGATTTAGATAAAACTTATGGTACATTTTTAGATAATGAAACTATTAAAGGAATTAAACTTGCAATGGATTTCGTAATGAATAATCAAGGTAGCACTTCTTGGGTTGCAGCAACTAATTCACTTAAAAATTCAGCTGAAGCACAAAGAGCATATGAAACAAATAAATTTGAATTTACAGAAGAAGTGCTAAAAGATTACAGAGATGAAATAATAGCAGGAGCTGAAACAAGAAAAGGAGCACCACTTACAGCAAAAGAAAAAAGTATTATTTTTGCAGGGATTGATGAAGATGTAGAAGAATTTGATTCATCCACATTAACTCCTGGAACAACTGAATTTTTAAATTATGACCCACTAACAGGTGAAACAATATTAGTTCCTGCAGTAGAAGCAGAAGAACCAGACTTTGAAGAATTTAGTGAACAAGGAGCAGATATATTAGAACAGATATTTGCACCTAGAGAATCTTTAGCAGAAGCATCTGATAGAGAAGATGATACTTTTGTAAGGATGCAAAGAAATCTTAGAGGTTTATCAGCAGCAGAAAATAAGAGAACAGGAAGACCATAATGGAATTAGAAATATCACCACCTGCAATAGAGATTATAAAAGAACTTGAAGAATTAAAACTAGAAGCATATCAAGATGGTGCTTCTGTATCTATAGGATATGGTCATAGTAATTTATCTGGCGGAGAGCAATTTGAACTTGGTGATACTATAAATGAAGAAAAAGCAGAACAATTACTTGTACAAGATTTAGAAGAGATACAACGAATTGTAAATCAAAGGTTATCTAATTATGACATTACATTTAATCAAACACAGTTTGATGTTATGGTAATAGGTACATTTAATAGACCAGGCAAGTTGTCTAACAAGAAATATTATGATGCTTTGTTATTAGACAATGAAGATGAAATAGCTGAAATATGGAACACTTCTATAACAGATGAAGATAGAGAAAAGTTTCCAGGATTAATAGATAGATTAAATGTTGAACTCGGTGCTTTAAACCCAGACAGAGGAATACCAGTTCCTGAAGAAGGATTTGACCCTAGTCCAACCCCATCTACAACTCAACCACCTACGACTACTACAACAATGCCTATGCAAGATGAAGAAGTCGATACGCAATCTAGAAGTGAAGGCATAACAAATATGTATGGAACACCACCACAAGATGATAAAAAATTAACATACCAAGATTATGTTTTAAGTTTATTAGAGGCAAAAATAAATATGCAAAGAAAAAGTGCAGGATTACAAAACCTTGTATTTACATATAGAGCAGGTGAAAAACCACCACCTCCTAAAAAAATAAAACCTATAGCAGATGCAAATGCACCAAAACCAAAAATGATTAAACCTATTGTCGGTGGTCCTAAAGGTTTTAGTGAAGAACAAATACAAAATATAAAATCAAAAATGCAAGAAGTAGGAAAATGATACTTTACTACAACGCACAAGGAGAATCTAGAGAATTTGCTCCTGGAGATACATCAAGATTTGAATTAGGTTTCTTTTTTGATTATAACCCAACAGAGGTAGAAGAAGTTACACAAGTATCTGCACCTGCACAACCATTTTTAGATACACAGATATGGGTAAGAGATGGAATAAAATATGTAGTTTGGCAAGTACCAAATCAACCTTTCTTTATGAGGTATCAAGCATCAGATACAGAAATATCACAGTTTTATAGCGGTAGAGTACAACCATCTGAAAATGTAATAGGAGATGAACTTTGGTTTTCATCTGTATTATTTGGAACTTCATTAGCAGAGTTACCCTCTGGAGTAATTTTACAAGGAGAATCTCCTTTTGTAGGTTTTACAGAGATTATGGCTGCAGCTATTGATGCAAGACCATGGTTAGAAGATGATGAAGAGCTTCGTAATTTATGGATTCAAGGAATTGTAGAGGATAGAGATATTACTGCAGAAGAGTGGGGAGCAACAGATTGGTTTGAAGGACAAAATCAAGAAGTTATTGATTGGCTTGTTTTATCAAAAGCAAGAGGAATAAATGATGCTGAGTTACCTGCAGATGCAGTAGTTAATAGAGATACTAATAGAATACTTTACACACAAAAATTAAAATCTTCAGGTGTAGCAAATGCAGACAAAATAATTAATGAAGTCACTGGTCAAACATTTGGTAACTGGTTTGGTGATATGGTTACAACAGGACAATTTACAGAGACATATGCAAATTTTCAAATACTTGGTTTAGCAGATGATAGTAAAGATATACCTATAGATTCTAAAGTAACTGACTGGTTAGATGGCAAAGGTCAATTAAGTAAAACAAAAGAAGGATATGCTGTTGTACAGAATACATTTTACAAGTGGTTAGGACCTTTGTATGGTCAATTAGAATCAGGATACCAAGCAGAACTTGCAGGTGAATTTAGAAACGCAGGTTCAAGAGAAGAAGGCTTAGCGTTATTAAATGCAAGAGCAAAAGAAATAAGAAAAAGTATTTTTCCTACAAGTATGTATGATGAAAATTTAACTTATGAAGATATTGCACAACCATGGAGAAACTTTACATTCAGTATTCTTGGTGAAAGAATAAGTGAATCTTCTGCTGTTTGGTTGGATATTTTAAAAACAAATGACCAAACTAAAGCTACACAGTTGACAACAATATATGGTTTAAATAATAATAATAATAAAGTATTAGACACTGTTACAGATGATTTATCATCAGGAGTTGGTGTTAGTGCATCAGGAATAGTTAGAGGAGTACCAACATAATGGCAGTAACACTTTATAGAAAAGATGACTTACAAGGTTTTGTAGTATCAAGAGAAAGAGCTAATGAATTAATTGCAGGAGCAGGGTATACAGAATCTTATGAAGAAGCATTCGCAGGTTCTACTACATTAGGTGGTGCAAACTATTCAGCACCTGCTGCAGAAACAAATAAGACATCAAATTCTGCAACAGTAACTCCAGAAGCAAGAAGCAGAATTGTAGAACAAACTAAATTAAAGTTTGGAAACATTCTTACACCTTCTTTATTAGAAGAATATGTAGACAAGTATATTGAGTTTGGTAATGATGAATCATCTGCAATAGCTTCAATAAGGTCTATGGATGAATATAAAGTAAGTTTTCCTGGTAATTTAAATCCAGATGGTGCAACTGTAAAGTATGCAGAGGCAGAGTATGCACAGATTCAAGATGCTTATAAAAGAAAATTTGAGGCTATAAATATAAATCCTGATGTTGTTCTTACAACAGAAAGACAAGCACAGCTTATAGAAAATGTTGTCTCACCCAATGAGTTAGGAGAGAGAATAGAACTTGTAAGAGGTAATATTGTTAATGCTATACCACAAGTAAAAGAGTTTTATCAAAGAAATTTTGAAAGAACATTATCTGATGAAGAGATTATTTTATCTGCAATAGACCCTGCTATAGGACAACAAATAATATCAGGAACTATATCCTCACAAGATGTTGTTATAGACTCTATAAAGACAGCACAAATTGGTGCAGAAGCACTTCTTGCAGGAACTGATATAACTGTAGATGTTGCTAATCAATTAAGAGAACTTGGTTTAAGTGTAGAAAAAGCAAGAAGAGGATTTCAACAAGTTAGAAGTATTCAGGAACAAGCATTACAACAGGGTAGAGGTGTACCTTCAGTACAAGACATTGTAGAAGGAACAGAACTAGGACAGTCTGAAGAGTTAAGAGAAGTTATCAATATAATTAGACAACAAGAATCAGGTAGTTCTGTACAGTTTGGTGCTGCACAATCAACAACAGGTGCGGTTACAGGTCTTATAGAAAGCTAGTTGTTTAAACAACTTGCATTACAAAACTTTATGATATAATAACCTTAGCTATCTTGTACTAAGGTCCGAGATTAAAAATAGACCTAGACTTTGTATTCGGTCTTGATGCCTACTAACAAGACCTGTCAAATAAA
>CERA01022717.1_pt1 | contig 9749 bp, 11 predicted proteins | sample 530881 | NCBI WGS metagenome assembly CERA01 (sample SAMEA2621061, study PRJEB7988) | marine metagenome | biome: marine biome (ENVO:00000447); feature: deep chlorophyll maximum layer (ENVO:xxxxxxxx); material: "saline water (ENVO:00002010), including plankton (ENVO:xxxxxxxx)" | depth 50 m
AGTACAGATTATGCAAGTGAAGAAGATAGAACTATACTAAAGAACATCTTAGAAAAAATGATAGGAAGTGAATTATGGCAACTGCCACAAGAAGATTCGGACGAGACGAAGAACGAAACAAAGTAATCGTTCAGCAGTTTCTTGACAATCCTAACACTACCTTACAGGAAGTTGCAGAGGAATACTTTATAAGTAGAGCTAGAGTAGGTCAAATACTTAAGACTTACTTTGGCTCTGACTGGCAAAAACCAAAAAAGAAGTATGTCTGTTCAGCATGTCAAATTACTTTTAATACATGGCAAAGTAATCCGACTGCAAAATATTGTAAGTCATGTTACGGAAAGCATTGGAAAGGCAAAGCAAGACCGAGTTATAAAAAATAAAAAAACGAAAAAAAAGTTTTTCATACTTTACAAAAAAAAGAAAAAAAACAAAAATAAAAAAATATATATATAAATATATATATCAAAAAAAGTTCAAAACATAAGGAGATAAGATGACAATGGTCAATCAAAGATATGACTGCACTATCTGTGAAGATTCAGGATATGTGCCAGTCAAAGAAGAACCTACAAGATTACAAACTTGTATATGTGAGCAAAAGAAGTATCAAGAAAAACGATACAATCTAAATTTTATCAGTTCAAATATTACAGAACTAGATAAACAGAGATTTACTCTTGATAACTTTGATCCTAGAAAACAACTTACCAAGAAAGGTATAGCAGATGCAAAAATGCTTATAAAACTTCTTGATAGTTGGCAGAAAAAAGATATAAAAATACTGACAATTATCGGTGGTGTAGGTATAGGCAAAACTCATTTAAGTATTGCTACACTATTAAACCTGCTACATGAAGATAGATGTTATTATGCACCAGCTTCTGAGGTATCAGTCAAGTCAAGAGATTTTGAGTATAACGAAGCTGAACGATATAGAAGAAAATTACAAGATGTTGACTGGCTAGTTCTTGATGATGTAGGTGTTGAGCATGATCCTAGAGGTTACATGCAGACTTTTTATCATAGCGTTATTGACCACAGGTATAGTCAGCACAAACAAACTTTGATCACTACTAATTTAAGTATCAATGGCAAGAAAAAAGATAGTCTACTTAAAAGACTAGGAGAGCGTATTGTATCAAGACTAAACCACAAGGGAGTAAGTCTATGCTACGAAGCAGAGGGTCAAGATATAAGGAAAGCTAAATGAGTGTAAGCTTAAGAGGTCAGGTATTTTTATGCCAAAATGACATATCAATATACAAAGACAAAGATGATAATAGTTTATTTATTGCTGGAAATATTAGACCTCACCCACAACCTAGAATTACTAGACGCAGTAGATTCGCAAATAAATACCATAAAGCGTATATAGATTGGCGTAACAATATGCGTGATCTAGTTAAAACTAAATTTCAGCAACTATATTTCCCTGATGAATTTTTAGAGTTGAGTGTTGTATTCGGTGCAAAACCTAGTGAAGCTACAAGAAAAAACAAAGATGGCTCTGACGATAAAAGAACAATAAATGATATTTATAATTCTGACTTAGCAAACTATGTAAAAGCATGGGAAGATGTTATGAATGGCATTGTATACAAAGACGATAAGCAGATAAGAAAGTATGGTAATTGCGATGCTACTGATAATGTCAAAGATTACTATTTTATACATTTGAAACCAGTGTATGTACATCATTCTTTTTTCACGGACACAAAGGTAAAAATTTAGGAATGTCTAAAATTATAGTGAGGACAGTTTTAAAAACTAAAATTTAGAATGGACATAAAGCAGAATTTTTTTTAGAATGTATCGCAGAAGCATTGTGCCTTCTGTTTTGAACAAAAGTGGTGGGTGTTTCTCTGGCGAGAAATTAGACATTCACGCTCACCACTTTACAAACCTAAAATATTATAGTATAGTTATTATGTTCAATAAAAAACAGAAGATTCAAGGAGGTCTTAAATGGTGAGGAATGTTTCTACTTCCACGCAAATCCGAAATGGAGTTAACACTCCAGAGGTCAATGGCGTAATTCACACAAAGGAAACGATTGTGAATCCCATTTATGCTAGAGCAGTAAGTCCACGACATGTTACTGCGATAGTAAACAACTTTGATCCACGCAAGATAGGTACTATCGTTGTATGCGATATCGGTGATGACAAATACGAAATCATTGATGGTCAGCACAGGGTTGAAGCTTGTAAACGTCTAAAACATGAATGGATAGAAGTTCATGTATTAGAGAATATGTCCTTAGAGGAAAGAGCAGAATTTTATCACTCTTTCAATACTTTGAGGAAGCCACTATCTAGTATCGAGAAGTTTAAAGCTAGACTGATTGAGGGTGATGGCGAAAGTGTAGCGATACACGAAATCTGTAAGAGAGTTGGTGTTCAAGTTATGGGCATAGATACAGGAATCAAACAGACTGTATTCCCTATAACAAGAAGCATTGACAAGCTTATAGGAATTTTTAGTATGGGATTGTTGCACAGGACAGTCAGCATATTATACAACGCTTATGACAATGAACCACAAGATTGGTCAAAAGAAGCATTTGGCAACTACTTGCTAGATAACATAAGCAAAGTTCTGTATTCATACAGGAACGAGATAGATGATGACAGGTTGTGTCAAACTATCGCAAAAGCAAAGTCAAGCTACTGGAACAGTAAACCTGATAGCACAGACTTGCAAATGAAAACTTATGGTGGTGCAACTAAAATTGTTGAAGCTTACAACAAAGGTTTATCAGAAGCTAAGAGATTAGACTTCTCTAAATTGTTTGCGAAAAAAGTTTCAGCACACATCATGAGGAAATCAGCAGGAATAAACAAAGGTTAATCCCTTTTAACTAAATAGCTTGGCTTGGTGGGAGTGTTCAGGGACGCTCACTCTCACTAGCCACAAATCAAAACAGGAGAAACAATGGGAAACTTATACGACGAACTAAAAGACTTTGAACATTTACAAAAGCAACTAGACGCTTATGTTGACAGGTTAGAGAAAGTACACTATCAAAAGATAGATGGTCAAGCTAGAAAAGAAGCTTTACAAAATATGGAGGAACGAAACGATCATGTCAGCGATACACCTGACATAGATAGTATCGCAGAAAGAAACTATGAGAATAGAAAATCATAGTATACAATTTATTTGGGCAGTGACCTCCAAGACTGTTAAAACCTACCTCGTGTAGTTTTTCACCACTGCCCATACAATATACTCCCTTGTGGCTAGACAATTCCTTTTTTTCTCGCAGGGGAGTTTTTATTTTAGTTATGTATATGCTAGACTACTGGCATGGAACTAAAAAATCGTATCAAAGAACACATCACAGTAAAGAAATCAGAGATAAGACCTAATCCTAACAACTGGCGATTACACCCAACAGAACAAATAGAGGGATTGACTACTGTACTAAAAGACATTGGTTTCGTAGATGAATTGTTAGTTATAGAAGATCCAGAAAAGAAAGCTACATATATGCTAATTGATGGTGAAGCCAGATGGTCAGTTCACGAAGCTGATGATATTCTGCCATGTGCTGTGCTAGATTTGACAGAAGAAGAAGCTAAGATTGTACTTACTACTTTTGATCCTATATCTAGTTTCGCAGGTACAGACCCTAGAAAACTAGAAAGCTTGATGAAGAATACAGATATGCAAAAACTTGAGGAAGATGTATCTGATGAAATGAAAACTCTCATGGCAGATATTGATGAGAAATTTGCAACAGGATACAACGAACTGCCACCACAAGAAACTGACGCATACTTCGTAGAAAATGAAAGAGAAGCGTTACCACCAAGCGAATATATGAAAAATAAAGAAGCAGGTACAATACCAGAATCTGCTCAAAGCATACAAATTAAAGTTAGTCCTGAAGAATATGAAGCTTGTATGCAACGACTGAAAGAGTTGGCACAAGTATACAGCACGAATACTTTGAGCGATACATTTGTCAAACTAATACAGGAGAGCAAAAACTATTATGATGGAGATTAGACTTAGAAGTAAAATTTCTAAAGAAGAACTTGACGAAAAACTTGGCAGGATAATAACAGAAAAAGATGTTAATGTAGTCCTCACTAATCCTTGCAAGGTGTTGAAGCCGAATGGTGACCCTTTACTTATATATTTACCCAAAGCTATACCAGAAGATGTTGCTGAAAGGTCTTATGAGATATTGCACACAATACAAAGTGTCAGTGACAATAGAGGTATGGCAAGTGGCTCTAAAAGAGTTAAGCGTGGCAAGACATCAAGAGCCAACAATATAAAGAGTAGCGTAATAGGTCATTTTGATCCTTATAAAAACTGGCACCCATTCTGCAGAACGACAGCATGGACTGGTGCACACGCAGAAGAATTTAAAGAACTGATCCCAATGTTTCAAGCATGTGCTGATAATTTTGAGAAGCACGTTCCTAATAGATATGCCATACAAAAACGCAGATGTGAATCTACTAAGCAGGAATGGGTTATAGGTAAGACACCATTTACAACGATTACTGTAAATAATACTTATCCTACTGGCGTACACAAAGACAAAGGTGATCTTGAATCAGGATTCAGTAACTTGGCATGCCTAAGACGTGGCGATTATGATGGTGGCATATTAACCTTCCCAGAATTTAGAGTAGGCGTTGACATGCAAGATAGGGATTTAATACTCATGGACGCACATGAATGGCATGGAAATACAGAGCTTGATTTAAAATCTGCTGACGCTGAAAGAATATCTCTTGTTTTATATTACAGGACAAACATGCTTCAATGTGGCACAGCTGAAGAAGAAATAGAGAAAGCAAAAAAACAGATACAATGGTATACAGAGGAAGAACTAGAAGCTCATGATTTAAAGGAGTCAGTAACTTTAGCAAAGGACAGGTAGTTTATCACCCTTGACATGCTAAAACGCTGTCTGAGGGCTTCTGAGGGCTTCATAAAATAAGAAATTTAAGTAGAAATAAACAAATATGACTGATTTCAAACAAAATGACAAATTTCGTGACAGTTATAATATTTATACTATTTCACTAAATACTGACGTTGGTAACCACAGAAAGTCGTTGCTAAATTTTGACACCGAAATATTTGAAGCATGTACTTATGAAAGTAGTCCGCAATTTATAAAAGACAAATTTAAGTTTTTCAAGATAGGCAAGAAAACAGCAAGACCAATATCAGGACAGCATGGTACTATCGGGTGCTTCAGTAGTCATTACCTTGTTATAAAAAAAATAGCAGATGAACAAATTGATAATGCAATAATTACAGAAGATGACGCTATGCAAAAAGCAAACTTGCCTGATCCTAGCATATTTACAGAGCCGACATTGTTAGGTGCTTTTTTACATCACCCTACAAGTTTCAGAGATACTGAACGCTGGGCTAAAGAAGTAATGCCTGAAATTATATTTAGTTGGTCTACTAATGTGATAGAGATAGATTATAGTATATTTAGATGGCGTGGCTGCCATAGTTATTTATTTCCTAAGTGGCAACAAGCTAAAAAAATAGTAGAGCATATAGAAAACGCATCATTTTTGAAAGCAATAGACACAGAACTACCGAATAATAAACTTCTTAACCACTTACACTACCCTGCCATTTTTGAGCAACGCAGAGATTTAAAAAGTCAGATTGAAACTAATTTATATGCAGGTGAAAGAAAGAGTATGATATGAAAGCACAGATAGTGATACCTAGTTATAAAAGAGTAGACATCTTAAAAAATAAAACTTTAGCGATGCTGCGTAGTTATAATGTGCCAGACAATAAATGCAAGATATATGTAGCTACTGACGAACAATTAACTGAATACCAAAATGAAATCAAAGGCGAATATGATTGGCAGGTGATAGGGCGTCCAGGTATCGGTTACCTTAGAAACTACATATCGCAAAATAATAAAGCAAACGAATGGTTGTTATGGATTGATGATGACATAGAAGAAGTGCTGTACCTACAAGATAACAAACTAGAAAGAATACCTGACCTAAATGTTATGATAGACCAGATGATTGTTGATGCTGACGCACTAGGTAGTGGGCAAGTTGGCATATACCCTGTCAATAATCATTTCTTTATGAAGCCAAAAATAACAATAGATCTTAGATTTATTATTGGTTGCTTCTGTCTTACTAAGAATGATCCAGAATGTGAGGAACGTACATTTGACTTAGTAGAAGATTTTGAAAGAACTTTAAAGTATTATTTAAAATACAATAAAAGTATGAGGTATGAAAACATTACAGTAAAGACAAACTATATGCTACCAGTTGGTGGCATACATGAAACTGGTATAAGAACTAACTCATTAAAAGAAGCAGAGGTTGACAGGTTTATTGAATTATTCAGTGCATGGTGTACAAAAAAATATAAAGCAAACAATCAGGTAGATATAAAATTTTTAACAAAACCACAAGAAGTAGTATTCAACTATAAAGAATGGCTCGACCAATTAAATATACAAAAGCATTAGCTGAAGAAATAGCACAAGAGATACGTCAGGGTGTTACACCTGAAGTAGCATGTCAAGTGCATGGATTAGGTATATCTACATACTATGAATGGTGTGCGAAAGGTAGAGATGGTGTCAAACCATTTACAGAGTTTCTGGAGGTGATTACGCACGCAAGAGTTATGCTAAGAAGATTAGTTGAACGCAGAATTTTATTATCAGATGCTAAGTTCTTTGCAAGTCGTAGTCCACTAATGCGTGAGAAAGATGGCGTTGATGGTTGGCATGGTTTTGAAAAGAATGATGTCAATGTGCAAGTTGTTACAGTAAGTAGCATAGTAGATAGCGTACTAGAAGAAGATGATGACTTTGACATACTAAGTAAACCACAGACTACACACAAGATTAAATACATTGGAGAAAATGGTTCTAAACCAAAAGCAAAAACAAAAGATAAGTAATTGGCTTGACCCTGTATACTTCGTACAGAATGTTATAGGTGAAAACCTGTATAGAAAACAGGGCGATATATTGCATGCTATACAAGAGAATCCATTTGTCAGCGTAGTAGGTGCTAATGGTACTGGCAAAGATTGGACTACTGGTAGATTAATCTGTTGGTGGTTGGCTATGCAAGAGGAAGCCGTAGTAGTTGTTCTTGGACCATCATATAGGCAAGTGGCTGACATTGTGTGGAAAGAGGTTAGAGTGGCGTATACAGAAGCTCAAAAGAAAGGTAATCCTCTAGGTGGCAAGATAGGAAAAACTCCTCGCTGGGAAATTAGCGATAGACGATATGCTGTTGGCTTCAGCACAAGTGATGAGTTCAACATACAGGGTTATCACAGCAAAAGATTATTATTAGTAATCACAGAAGCACACGCAGTAGATGATGCTCACATTGACGCAGGTATGCGTTTAAATCCTACAAGAGTAGTGCTAACTGGCAACCCATTCACAACTTCAGGTAAGTTTTACGAATCACATCATAGCGAAAGAGATTTATGGAAAACAATAAATCTATCTGCATTTGATACACCTAATGTCATAAACAAAAAAGAAGTAGTAAACGGATTAGTCACTTATGACCAGATAGAAAGGCGTAAAGCAGAGTTAGGTGAAGATCACCCTATGTATGTCGGTGGTATACTTGGCAAGTTTCCTACTAATTTAGGTAGCAATCTTATATCACTAGAATCAGCTCAAAAGGCATTAACAAGAAAGCTAGAACCAACTGGACCTACTACTATCGGTGTTGATGTTGCAAGAGAAGGTGAAGATAAGACTGTCGTTGTTAGGCGTGATGGTTCAGTAGCAAGAATATTATGGTCAGTACAAGGTCAGAATACTGATCAAGTGGCAGGCTGGGTAGCAGAATATATATCAACGCATAAACCATTCGGCGATAGACAGGGTTATGTAGTAGTTGATACAGTAGGTGTAGGTGGTGGTGTATATGATAGGTTACTTGCAAATGATATACCAGATTGGGAACTGCAAGAGTTCAAAGGTGGTGGCAGACCTATTGATAACGAAAGGTATAAAGACAAAAATGCTGAGGGGTGGTATAGTATCAGAGAAGCATTGTTGGCAGAGGATTTAAGCTTTGTCAATGGTTGCGATTGTAATGGTGAACAATTAGTTTGCCAAGATTATATTGATGACGAAGCTCTTCAACGCATGGTCGCTCAACTTTCAAGTCGTGGATTCACGATTGAGGGAGATAGAAAAATTAAACTTCAGAGTAAAGACGAACTGCGAAAGAAAGGCAAAAGAAGTCCTGACGAAGCCGACGCACTAGCCATGACCTACTCTGTAAAAGAAAATGTATTAGAGGTATGGTAAATGGGAATTAGAGATAATTTTATAAAAGCATTTCAGGCATATCAAGGTAAGCCAGTAAATGTAGACGAAAAAGCATTGTATGAAATGTCATTCAACAGGGATTACAATGATGACTTAGGCAATATAATGATGCCTAGAAGTAACTATGATTATCAGCGTGATGTCAGTCCAATGCTTAATTCAGCAGTTACAGCATGTGTACAATGGTATATGAGAACATTCCCTGAAGCTCCTATATGTGTATATGCTAACTACAACGAAACAACCGAAAAAGTAAAACCTCACCCAGCAACAGACCTACTTAGATTACCAAACGAATATTATTCAGGCTCAACTTTGATGATGGGAGTTATAGCAGATTACCTAGTAAATGGTAACGCATACATTATGAAAGTAAGGAATCAACAGAATCAGGTCATACAACTATGGTATACACCAGCTTCTTTGATAAAACCTAAGTATAGCAGAAATGATGCTACTGCATTTATAACGCACTATGAATACAAACCACTAGGTAGCACAATAAAAATAGATAACGAAGATGTAGTTCACCTAAGATATGGTATTGACCCTATGAATGTACGAATGGGATTATCACCATTGAAAGCAGTGTTAAGAGAAATATTTACAGATGATGAAGCAGCAAACTACTCTGCAAGTCTACTTAGAAACATGGGTGTCGCAGGATTATTCATTGTTCCTAGAGATGGCTCTGCTAATTTAAGTAGAGAAGCAGCAGAGGTTATGAAAGATAAATTTAAAGAAAGGTTCACAGGAGATAGGAGAGGTGAGCCATTCGTATCAAACATGCCATTAGATATACAGAACATATCGTTTAGTCCTGCTGAAATGAATCTTAGAGATGTGCGTACTATACCTGAAGAAAGAGTATGTGCAGTTCTTGGAGTTCCAGCGATTGTCGCTGGATTAGGTGCAGGTCTAAGCAGAAGTACATTTAGTAACATGGCAGAAGCTAGAGAGATGGCTTATGAGAATGGTATTATTCCTGTACAAAGACTAATCGCTACTGATTTGACCACACAACTTATGACAGAGTTTGAAACTGCTAATAACTTTGAGTTCGGTTTTGAAAACGACAATATAAGAATACTACAAGAAGATAGGACAATAGAAGCCAATAGAGCAAGTACATTGTTTCAAGGTGGGATTATAACTAGATCAGAAGCTAGGTTAATGTCAGGAATGGATGCTGAAGAAGTTGATAATATATTTAGAGCTCCTACAAATATAAATGAAGTACCAAGAAATGAAAGGGCACCACAAGCTGTAGCAGGTGGTCAGCCAATGCTTATGAGTAGCTCTGAAGAAGCTACAACGAAGTCTAGCGAGGTTGAATATAAAGAACCTGAGATAACTAGACGTCAATTTGAAAAAGAGATTGTAGAAGCCGAACTAGAACTTAGTA
>CERA01015864.1_pt1 | contig 9714 bp, 6 predicted proteins | sample 530881 | NCBI WGS metagenome assembly CERA01 (sample SAMEA2621061, study PRJEB7988) | marine metagenome | biome: marine biome (ENVO:00000447); feature: deep chlorophyll maximum layer (ENVO:xxxxxxxx); material: "saline water (ENVO:00002010), including plankton (ENVO:xxxxxxxx)" | depth 50 m
GTACTGTAAGAGATTTTGTATTTAATGACTTTAATGAATTGCAAAGTGAAAAAGTAACAGCTGCAACAAATACTTCCTTTTCGGAGGTTTGGTGGTTTTACCCCAGTGCGAATAGTCAGGAGAATGACCGATACGTTATTTACAACTATCAACAAAAGATCTGGTACTTTGGTGCATTAGCTCGAACGGTTTGGTTGGATAGAGGCATTGAAAGCAATCCTGTAGCTGCTGGTACGGATCATTATTTATATACCCACGAAAGTGGTTTAGACGATGGAAGCACCGATCCTGTTTCAGCTATCACAGCGTTTGTTGAATCTAGTCAAATAGACGTTGGTGATGGGGATTCATTTTCTTTTGTAAACAGAGCTATTCCTGATCTTACATTTAGAAATTCAACAGCAGAATCACCGAAAGCTATTTTTACTGTTAAAACACGGAATTACCCCGGTGGTGCGTATTTACAATCAGATGCAAAAGACGTTACAAGATCCGCAGCAGCTACATCAACGGTGGTAGAACAATTTACAAATCAAATAAATTTACGGCTTAGAGGTCGTTCTTTTGCTTTAAAAATAGAAAGCACCGATACAGGGGTGGCTTGGCGACTGGGTTCTCCAAGAATAGATGTTAAGCCAGATGGAAGAAGATAATGCCAAGAAATTTAAATCTACCATTCTTTCCTGTTCCACCGGAGGAATACAGTCGAGAGTATATGGCAGAGGTTGTACGAGCTTTTTCTGTTTACCTAACACAAATGCAAAATCCAGGAGAGGGAAGAAACACAGAGTTAACGCTAACTAATTTACAGACAGATGATCTTGGACTAGAGGTGGGATCAGTATTTGAGTACAGAGACGTGTCAGGTATGATGGGAAATTTAAAGATTGTAACGGCAGATAGATCTCATACAAGAGGCAACTCTGCTACAGGTGCGGTAGGAAGTGTAACGATAACAACATAATGGTACTAGTAAAAAGAATATAACTTTGATACCATGCGATAAATACAGGAGATCTAAAAGCAATGGGCATTGATTTACTAAAAACATTAGGCACTCTGGTTGGAATGTCTGTGGGTGGCCCAGGTGGTGCTGCCATAGGTGCTGCTTTAGGAGAAGGAATTTCCTCTGGTGGTAACTTTGAAAAAATGCTTCAAGCGGGAATAGGCACTCTTACAACGGCTCAGTTTGGAGGCAACGCTTTACTTGCAGCTAACCTCTTGAACAGCGGCACTACTTCTTCTTCACGTCCTGGACCAATGATGCCGCCGGGACAACCACAACCAGGCGGCATTCCTGGTGCCTTTGGAACAGGAACTCCAGCTCGTGGAGTTTTACAAGGTGGTGGTGGTATAACCAATCTTTTAAATATAGCAGGGTTGAATACCCCCGAAGGATTATCTATGTTAAGAGTTCTTGCAGATAAAAATCCTCCAAAAGTTACAACACCTTTACAAAGACGACAGATGGAAACAGGAGAAAGACTTCCTGATTATAGAGGAACTCCGGCACCCGACATGAGATTTGCAAACATGGGAGGTATGATTGAGGGTCCTGGAACAGGAACCAGTGATTCCATTAACTCTATGATTTATCAAAATGGTAGACCGGTTCAAGAAGCTCGGCTCTCGGACGGTGAGTTTGTTATGACGGCAGATGCCGTCAAAGGTGCTGGCAACGGTAACCGTGCTGCTGGTGCTGCTAAGATGTACAAGATGATGAATCAATTTGAGGGGAGAGCATAATGGCTGAAGAGTATGTACAGTTAAGTGGTCAATATCTTCCTGATTATCAAGAACGATTTCTTAAAGACCTTCTAGCAAATGTTTATCAAGTTGATCCTGAAACAGGTCAACCCACAGGTATTTCTGCCACGTCTCCGTTATATGGTGTTCCTGTAACAGACGAAGAAGGCAATCCTGTTTATGAGTTAGATCAGGAAGGAAATGTAAGATACGATCAATACGGTGAACCGATACAACAAGTTCAAGGTGGCGTACCTCGACCTGACATTATGCAGTTTACCCCGGCTCAACAAAGAGCCATAGAAATGATGACAGGAACTGTTGACCCTGAAACTGGGGAGAGAGTTGGAGGTGGTATAGGTTTATACCAGCCTATGATGGAACAAGCTGCCAGTACTCTGGGGGAGGGTCTCCAATCTTATCGATCCGGTGTAAACACTTTGGGTGCAACTACTCAAATGTTTGATCCAAGCGGTGGTATGGGATCTCCTCAACCTATGGGTAGACTTTCGTATGAACAACAGTTAGCAGGTTCTACTGATGCCCCACCAGGGGTTCCACCGTCCGAAGGTGTGCCTATTGATCCAAGCGGTCTATCCCCTGTTGATAAGTTTATGAACCCGTATACGCAAAATGTTATTGATAATACCATGAGGCAAATAGATCGTCAGGCAGCAATGGCTCGTGCAGGAGAAGATGCAAGAGCGATAGAAGCAGGGGCGTTTGGTGGATCTCGATCCGGGGTTCAACGTGCAGAGACAGCAGGTCGAGTTCAAGAAGCAAAGGATAGAACGATAGCAGGTTTGTTAGACAAAGGATACAGTTCTGCTTTGGCTGGTGCACAATCTGCTTTTGAAAACCAACAGAACAGGGGGCAAACAGCAGGACAGCTGTTTGGTTCTTTGGGTCAGGGTATCGCAGGGCTTGGTGTGAAGCAAGGTGCTCTTGGAGAAGCAGCACAAGGTGCGGCACAACGAGATATTAATGCCTTGTTTAATGTTGGTTCCTTAGAGCAAGCACAGAGACAAGCAGAGTATGATGTGCAGAGGGCTGGGGCCATAGAAGAAGCATATGAACCCTTCCAACGTTTTTCATATATGTCTGATATATTTAGGGGCGTTCCTTCTACCTCGCAGACAATGACAATGTCTAGTATACCAAGACCTAACCCTGTATCTTCTTTCTTAGGAAATGTTGCAGGATATTCAGCACAACAACAGCTTGGTGGACTAGGTGGTCTTAGAAACGTGAGTGGAGTGTAACATGGCAACAGATGTTAATAACAGAAGTTTATTTAAAAAGAAAAACCAAGAAGCAAGAAACGCCCTTAAAAAGATGGGCGGCATTATGGGATCTTCTGAAGAACTTATGAACGCTGTTATGGGTGGTGCTCCAAGTGCTACTGCTGAAAAGATGACGGGTCAGGGAATGATGAACCCTGTTCCCTTTCAACCTATTATACCTTCTGGTAAACCAATGTCTCCTCCTCAAATGAGAATGCAACCTCAGATGGGACAGCCGCCTCAAATGAGAATGCAACCTCAGATGGGACAGCCGCCTCAAATGATGGCTCAAAATCAAATGAGAATGCAGCCTCAGATGGGGCAACGACCTCAAATGGGACAGCCACCTCAAATGAACATGCCTGTGCGAATGGCGGCAACAGGTGGCATTATGAACGCTTATCCAAGTAACTATTTTGCTGGAGCATTAGTTCAAAGAGGATTAAAATATCTTCCCGGTGTTGCACGTTTTTTACAAGGAAGACCTAGATCAGGTATCGGGGGAAAAGGTCCAGCAGGTTTTGAAAAAGCTATAAGTAAAGTAGATCGTCTTGCAGGGGCTACTGTCGGAAGAGGTATTGATGCTTTAAGAGGAAAAGTTGGTGGTGGCAAACCCACAGGTCCTGTGGGTAAAACTTTAAGAGCAATGAGAAGAAACCCTATTTTAACAGGAGCTGGGTTGTATTATGGCGGTAAAGCAATAGGAAGTTTGTTTGAGGATAAAGGAATACCTGAAGGACTAGAGGAGGTAACGGTTGATAAGGGTTTATCTCCTCAAGAGAAAGAGGCTTTAAGGTTTCAGATGAGACAAGGGTTTGCAGAAGCTGCTAGTAAAAGTCCTTTTCCTTCTCGGGCGTATGCGGAAAGTTCTCTTTATGCAATGGACAAGCAGGACGAGGTAACTAAAGAGGCAGATAAAACGTATGACGCTGCGTATGCTGCTCTTTTTGCAGAGAACATAAGTAGGGTAGACCCTGACACTGGAGAAACGATGTCTCCCGAACAAGCAGATGAAGCGGCACAAGAAGTGGCTTCTAGAATAGCTCCTTTGTCTAGGAGAGCGATAGACATTACAGAAGATAGGCTTGGTGGTTCTGTTAAAATTATAGGCACTAAAGAAGAATATGATGAGTTGACTTCCGGAACTGTTTTTAGAGACAAAAATTCAGGTAAACTTCTCAAGAAACCTTAGTGAGGAGTAAAGATGGCTTTTGATAAATTTGGAAGACCTATAAGAACAGGTAAGTCAAAGAGCGAAGGGTTACCTATAGAGCTTGCAGAAGGCGTTGCCTCTGGTGTTATTGGCATAGGACAAGGGATCGGGGAACTTGGTGCTTCAGCCGTGGACCTTGTTGCTGGATCAAACTATTCTTCAGCCATAACAGACGCAGCTGAAGAGTTAAGAGAAAGTTTAGGCATAGACCCTGTGGGTTTTGCTGGTAAGGGTGCAGAAGTCTTAACTCAATTTGTAGTTCCCGGGGTAGCTGCGGCAAGAACTGTTGGAGCTGCTACCAAAGCGGCACGAAAAGCTAAAGGTTTATCTGAAGATTTAAAAGATTTTACAGCAGCTGAAAAGTTTGGGTATTATGCAAAGGAACTCGGTGCTGCCGCCGGGGTAGACGCTGCTGTTTCTACAGATGGCATGACAACAATAGGTGATTTTTTTGGTGGTGGACCCACAGCCTCGGATCAAACCATTGGGTTAGACGGACGTGCAGAGGCTTTACGAAGAATAAAAAACAAACTTAAAATAGGAGCAGAAGCAGGAGTTGTTGGTGGTGTTCTTACGGGTGCTGTTGTTGGGGCAAAAGGTGCTGTTGGCTCTACTAAGATACAAGAAAAATTAAAACAGTTAGAACAAGACAGAATTTTTGGACAAGGTACAGACAGAGAATTAACAAAAGGACAAAAACTTTTTGCAGATGTTTTGGCTGGTTTTAGATACAGATCTTTTTTACCTGAAGCTATATCAAATAAAAGACTTATGACTTCGGGCATTGTTCAAAATGATGTAATGGTAGCTGAAAACTTACTCAATAAGTTTGATAAAAATTTATCATCTGCTTTTAATAATTTATCTGGGGAGCCTTTAAAAAACCGTCGTGTACAAGAATTAAATAAAATTATGGATTATCTTACATCAGCTCCTACGAAAGACGAGCTCGATAAAGGCATAACAAAAGAAATTTTTAAAAGATCTAAACTAAAAGACATAAATCCTAAGTTAAGAAAAGACGCAAATGATATGAGGAATCATATTGATAAATTAAGTGATAATATTTTAAATAGTCATTTTTTAAAGTATAATGATTTTACAAACACAAAAACAGGGAAAAAACAATTAGAAGAAACTATAACAGCTAACCTCAATACTTATGTTCGTAGAAGATATAGAGCTCTTGAAAACGCTAATTATGTTCCTGATGAAGCGACAGAAAAAGTAGTGGATACTTTTTTTAAAACAAAAGAAGGTAAAAGATTTGCTGCTCAAATGTTTACGAAGGCAAGAGGCAATCCAGATATACCTGGAGGCAACTATCTTTCTGATCAAAAGATGAAAGACTTAGGACTTGTTGAGGTAGATAATGAAATTCGTTTTGCAGGGGATGTTTCAGACGAGGCAGCAGCTGAAGCTAGAAAACTTACTTTAAATAAATATAAAAATTTAAAAAATAGAAAACACAAAGGAGGTCGTGTCGCTGTGGACAGGCTTAACACGGGTATGTTTATAGATCGTGAAAATATTCCCCCTGCGATTAGACAACTACTTGGAGAGGTAGACGATCCAAGAGAGGCATACCTTGGAACGATTGCAGACTTATCTGAGTTTAAAGCTATTGATGATTACTTTGGTGTAACAAGAGAACTTGCTGATGCCAATCCAGAAACAATCGGAAAGTACTTTATGAACCCAGAACGGTTTAGTGAAGATCAAATAAAATCTCTTGTAGATTCTGGAAACTATGTTCAGCTTGGTTCAAAGAATGGCAAAAGTCATATAGATCGAGGGGATGATGTGGCTGTTGACGAACCTATAGATCAGTCTGGATGGGGAGCATTGCACGGTTATATTGTTCCAGAATCAATTTACTCTAATTTAACAAGGAGTGTTTTAAACGAAGACAATGTTGTTTCGGCTGGAGTATCTCGATTATATGGGGCATTTTTAAGAGCAAAGGGTGCGTCTCAATATTCTAAAACAGTTCTATCTCCAATAACACAAATAAGAAATTTTACTACAGCTTCTTTGTTTGCTGTTGCTAATGGTAACATTGGTTCTGGTATGGGGGGTAGTCTTGCAAACTCTATAGATGCTGTGCGTCAAAACATTAGAGGAAACTTCACTGATGAAAAAGTTTTAGATTATCTTCAAGATGCTCAAAGTCGTGGGGTGTTAGGAACACAAGCAGAGCTTAGAGAAATACAAGATCTTATTAGTCAAGGAGCAGGAATAGGAGCAGATTTTAAACCCGCTAAAACGGGAGGTGCTGCTCTTGTACAAGACATACCTTTTGCCGGAGAGAAACTTGGAACTTTACTTGAAAAAAGTAAACTTGCTCAAGGTGGCGGTAAAGTTTTTAAATTTATGGAAAAAGCATATCAAGGATCTGATGACATTTGGAAGCTACATTCTTATGAATTTGAACAAAAAAGGTTAATTAATTCTTTACGGGCTGCAACAGATGAACAAAAGTTTTTTCATCTTACTAAAAACGGTACGGATATGTCCTTGGAAGCATATCAAAAATGGGCAAAAAATGGAGGTCGTATAGACGATGGCAGAGTTACAAATTTAAAGCCCGAAATTATAGATGAGTTAATTAAAGATCGTGCTGCTCAAATTGTTAGGGATACTGTGCCTAATTACAATAAAGCCCCTGATGTTCTCAAAGCAGCTAGAAAAGTTCCGGTTGGTAACTTTATAACTTTTCCTTATGAAATATGGAGAACGAGTTCTCACATTATAAAACAAGCATTAGAGGACATTAGATCTCCAATTAAAGAAGTTCAAGACGAAGGTCGTAAAAGACTTATTTCTTTTATTGGAACAACAGCTGTTCTTCCAGGGGCTCTCTCTACCTTTGCGTATAGTGTTAGTGGAGTTGACCGAGATCAAATGAAAGCATATCAAAGATCCTTTGGTGCAACGTGGGAAAAGAACTCACTTCTTATTCCTTTATCCATAGCCAAGGACGGTAATTTAAGTTACATAAATTTTAGTTTGTCAAACCCTTATGATACAGTTTCTCGAATGGGTTACGCTGCTCTTAATGCTATAGAAACAGGTGCTACATTAAATCAATCTGTTCCTGATATAATGGGAAACATTATGTTTCAAAGCACAAGAGAACTTGCCGAACCTTTCCTTAGTCAATCTATGGTTGCAGAGGCGTTGTTAGATGTAACCGCAAGAGAAGGTCGAACTCAAACAGGAGCAGAGATATTTAATCCACAGGACACAAGATTTAATAAAATGGCGAAAGCTCACCTTCATGTTCTTGACACCATTCTTCCAAACTTAATACCTCTTGAAGTCAGTGGAGGTGAACTTCAACTTAGTCGTTTTGCTCGAGCAGGTCTTGGTTCTTTTGGAGTTGTAAGTGACACAGATAAGTTTGGAAGAGAGAGATCTATTGGTGGAACACAAGAAAAGTTTTTTGCAGATGGAGAATTGTTTCGGCTTACGGGATTTAGTTCGAGAGAATTTAATATTAAAAAAGGTACACAATTTAAAGGACGAGAACATCAACGAGCACAAAGAGATTCTCGAAGATTGTTTAACAGGTATACTGATGATGAAAATGCAAACGCAAATACTTTTGTTGAAGGGTATCAATATGGAAATGAAAGAAAGTTTGCAAACGATAAAAAGTTTTATCAAGCGATACAAGATTTAAAAACTTTAGGTTTATCGGAGCCTGAAATAAAAAAAATATTAAAACAAAACGCTATGTTAACCGGGGACGTAAAAGAAATATTTAAAGGAAAGTTCACACCGTTTAACATTACAGATGATAACATAAGAAAGATGAAACAAGCTGGCACTTATGATATATTTCCAACATCAATTATAAACGAAATGTCAAACACGTTTAAGAATTTAAGTTACGAAGATGTAAGCTCTACACCTACCCGAACACAATCACCTGGTGCGGCTGGTGCTTTAAGTAGCTTGGTAGAGAACATACAAAACATTGTACCTCCAGCCGCTGCTGCAACCACCACGCCAGGAGTTAGGCCACAGTTTACAACACCTCAAAGTAACATTGATCCTCAGTCCTTGGCTGGATCTAATTTAGCGACTCAAGAGATTGCTCGTCGTCAATCTCCTTCATAGATCTTTGCCATACGAAAACAGGAGTAAGTTTTCCAACGTAAGATCCTAAGGTATTAAACGAAAAATAATCTAAAGCCTCATCAGGGTCCATGTCATGATCTCTAACAAGGATCTCTATGCACTTCTCTGCATCGTAAACAATAACATCCTCACTGCCACATCTACTTCCAATGCCTATAACAGCATCGTCAAATCCATCTGCCTTTAACACTATCCTACTTCTCCCCAATTATCTCCGAGCTCCTCATCAACTTTAGAAGGGACCTTTAGAATATCATTAAGTCCATTCTCCATCAACTCTGTTATTCGAGATGCCTGTTCTTTATCTTTTACAGAAAAACACAATTCATCATGAACCGTGAGCATAGGAACAAGACCCTCGTCGTAACAATCCTTCATGGCTTTCTTTGTTTGATCTGCGGCAGACCCTTGTATAAGTTTGTTTAAAGCCTTGTAAGTAAACGCCCTTCTTAGACTCATGCCGTGTTCCTTCTGTGCTTGTTCCAAAGGTAAGGGTTTGTTGTATTCGTAGGTCCTTGGTTCCCATAAATGAAACCTACACTTACGCCCAAGTAACGTGCGTATAACTCCGTGGTTCTGTGCCTGGGAACTCGCCACGTCTGCCAGTCCTTTAACAAAGGGAACTTTTGTACGATGGGTGTCAAGTAATTCTTTTGCATCGTCCGGTGCAATCGACAACTGATTCGCAAGTTTAGCTTTACCCATGCCATACATAATACCAAGGTTCACGGTCTTCGCTTCTTTTCTACTTATACCTGCAAAGTCTGCCACCATCTGGTGCAAGTCAACGTCTCCCTTGTGGTACTCTTCTACGATCTCATCGATCATATCATGACGACCAGCTACGCTTTTAGGTAGGCTGGCAGCAAAGTGAACCAAGAGCCTCGGTTCTTGACTTGAGTAATCAAAGGACCCCCACTTCTCTCCCTCCTCTGGTATAAACAAACCACGAATCATCTTCTTTATTTCAGGATCACGAGCCGGGATCTGTTGCAAGTTAGGATTAGAAGAAGAAAACCTACCTGTTACTGTGCCCCCATCATCAGAACGAAGCTGGTGAAATTCTGTATGTATTCTACCTTTGTGATTGTGACGAAGGATTGTTTCTATAAACGTACCATCTGCCTTATCAAACTCTCTTAGCTTAACTAACGCTTGGCACACTTCATGGGGGTGAGCATTAAGATATTGTTTTGTAAAAGATGGTGAGCCAGCCTCTGTCTTTGGATACTTTAGGTTCAAAGCCTCAAACATTTTTCTAACGGAAGCACTTGCCCAGGGGTCTACGTCCACACTGGACTTATCTTTTATAAATGCTTTCAACTC
>CERA01030110.1_pt1 | contig 9643 bp, 11 predicted proteins | sample 530881 | NCBI WGS metagenome assembly CERA01 (sample SAMEA2621061, study PRJEB7988) | marine metagenome | biome: marine biome (ENVO:00000447); feature: deep chlorophyll maximum layer (ENVO:xxxxxxxx); material: "saline water (ENVO:00002010), including plankton (ENVO:xxxxxxxx)" | depth 50 m
CCATTCATGCAAGCAGCGGCAGAAATGCAATTTGATGAGGTGACATAAGGATAATCTCCCCAGTCAACATCTAGTCCAAACCCTTGGGCGCCCTCAAACAAGACTTTTGAATCTGGTGTTTTGACATGCAATTCTTCGTATAGATCGACAACATATTCAGACAGCTCAGGAATGTCTTTAGCTCGTTTTCCAGTTCTGTCGTATTTGTCGCGATAAGCTGGGCCGTTACCTCTTTTAGTGGTGCCGATTTTTGTATCTTTTCCGTCTTCTGTTAGGTGCTCTTTGGTAATAATGTGTGTATTTTCTGCAATAAAAATAAGACCATCGGTTTCTATACCGCCATCTTTTAATTCTTTAATTTCTTTAAAAAACTGATCTACATTTAAAACACACCCTGAACCAATAATTGATTTGATACCAAAAAACACTCCTGCGGGAATGTGGTGAGTAATAAACTTTTTTCCTTTGTGGAAAATAGTGTGGCCCGCGTTGCATCCGCCGTTATAACGAATCACATGGGTATAATCTTCTTGCTGGCAAAGCGCATGCGTGACTTTTCCTTTGCCGCAATCTCCGTACTGTAAGTCTACAACAACATCTGCAAACATATAACCTCCATTGATGAGATTATATTATCACAATTTAGAGCAAACGTTTACGAATAAATACTCTAATTTTATTTTCTTTAAAGTAGTCTTTAGAGGCTTTCGCATCTGGATCGAATCTTCCTAAAATGTGCTCAACGGCCTTATCTGTAGAAAACTCTGGATCTAAATAAAGAGTTACCGAATCATAGAGATTATTAAACTTTCCAGTTGGCATTTGAATAACGCTGTTCATTACATAATGGGCGTTCAAGTCTTCGTATTTAGGATCTTCATATGCCTTCATGACTTTTTCTTTCGGAGCGCCAGCTGCCTTAGCTTTTTTAGGCCCTTTTGGTTTTTGAATTTTCTCTGGAGCCGGGAAATACTCAAAAGCAGAGCCTTTTTTACCACTCGCCGTGATACTTCTAATTCCAGGTGTTTGTATTTTACCTTTCTCGTCTTTTATTCCCAAAAGATATTGTGCTGCCTCTTCAAAACCATCAACATCAATAGTGCTAATAATTGTAGCAAGCCAGTCGTTTTCTTCTAAATCTTTGAGTGCGCGGAGATCATTTTTTATTTCTGCAACATTTGTGATTGCGTCTCTAATTTGATTATAAGCAAATTGCGTTGTCACGCCCAAGCCAGCCTCTCCAGTTTGGCGGATTTGGGAAGCCACCCAAATCAAGGCTTGCAATTCGTGCGGCAGTAAGTCTAGTTTTTTGGCCTCCTGAGCGACCAGACGAGCCATATACCTATATGATACCACATTTGACATTAACTTGCCTTTAATACCATCCCACTCCTTAGCTGTGGAGGCTTTTCTTAGAGTTGGATAGAATGCATCAATCATCCACGTATCAATTGTGGAATTCCATTCATATAAATCTTCATGCACAGTTTTACCAAATTCATTTTTTTTGCCTGCCAAGTTTGGAGCAACAAGATTCAGTGCAAAATTAGGAACTTTATGTGCGCCGGTAAATCCGCGAAATGATCCTGGATCTCTTTTTTCTGCACCAGGGAACGTTTCCAAATATTGTCTCAATTTTTCTGGGTTTGTTTCTGCGTCTTGCTGTACAGCTTTATACATAAAAACAGCTTCAGCTAAGTTGAGCGCAAATTTTGCTCTAGGTGAATATGTTGCTATAAGTAATCCCAAGAGCGCGCTATCTCGGTCGTTTTCTGTTTCTCGATCTAATAAGCCGCGAATATTGTGATACCAATCTCTGGCTTCTTCATAAAGACCAGCAACTTCTTTTGTGCTCTCAACTAATTGTCTAAAATCAGCCAAAACATTTTGCGGGACTCGCATAACATAGCCTGCATCCTCAAACTCCTGAGCGGACATTTGACCAAGGCCCTTCTCAAGCCCTCTAACTGCTTTTGGCCCTCTTTGCGTTAGTTCGCCTTCAGACCCATAATACTGCTTTCTAATGTCCATTTGTTCTGGACTAGCCTTCGCAGCTTGAAAATCAGTGATGCCAAGATCTTCGTCTTCTTCCGCTTCTGCCACCATGCGAAGCTCTCCTTCGGCTTCACTATCAATAGGGGGGGCAGTTTCTATTTTTTCTAAGTCTTGAGGCCTTAGAATAGGCACTTCACCGTCTGCACCTAGAGAGCTTTTAGCTGCATCGATAATAGTTGAGATAGCTGCATTTAGCTTATCTAACTCTTCGGCACTAAAAACAAACTCTTTATCATTACTCTTGCGTCGGTCTGCAAGACTGATTACATCTTCTTTGACAAATTTTCGCCAATCTTCAAATAATTTTTGCATACAATAAATAGTTTACTTTATCTATATGCGCCCAAATAGTTCCAATTGGTTTAAAATTTCTACTCCATATATAATAACAATCACAGTAATGACAATTGTCATAATTTTTTCATCGCGCAAACACCAAAAGAAAAATGTACTAACAAGGACTCCAATTAACTTTACTAGAATGAAAATAAAAGGGCTTTCATTTAGTGCTGCAGCCATTGTCGGATTTTCTTCATATCCGTGCCCGCCATAAACAAGGTACATTGTTCCAAGCATATCTGCGGCGTGTAAGATAACGAGAAAGAATATCATAAAACTATTATATGCAGTAATCATCATGCTTATATAATAATACATATTTTTTCAAATGTCAAGAGAAATTACTTAAATATCTAAATTGAGCAACATTTTATTTACATGTTTTATAAACTTAGTATGTTGAGATGTCCAACATGCAGGATAACCTGCTTCATGATCTGGATCACCGCCCCTACAGACTTGAGTCCACAGGGCAACATGAACTAATTCGTGTACCAAGGACGAAGCAAAAACTCTTCTGTATTGGTTGGTTTTAAGCCAGACATACGTTGGGCAAATAGTCATTCCTTTGATTATTTTTCTTGTTATTATAATTTGCCCTTTTCTATTTCTTTCAATTTTTTCGTGAGTTTTTTCTTCTGATGACCACTCTATCATCAGTTCATCTAGGTTTTTTTTAATTCTACCCTCTTTGTCTCCAAATGTTTTTTCCCACTGAATATAAAAAATTGTAATAGCCTGAGAGACTCGCGTTGCCGAAGGCGCTTGGTTGGAGTCTGTAATTTGCCAAGAGTGTGGAGAGTATGGTAAATTTACCATTTGTTTTTTGACTCCGCCACAACTGCTCAGAAACAAAAAAATTATTAAAAATATTATTCTAAGCAATCATGAATCCTCCTTAACTTTTACGTTGTGTCAAATTTTTTGTAAAAAACCACCACATCAACAATAGGATTGGTGGTAACGTTAGATGTGGAATATACTAAACTAATATCAGCAGTAGATGGGTTAAGCATTGTGGCGCGCCCAGCGGGAAAGCTCTGGTCTGTGTTTCCAAGGACATATTGTGTACCAGCAGCAACACCCTGAGATGGGTTACTAACTAAACTGAGGCTTGGAAAGCTGCTGCCCTTTATATTGAACGTCACGCCGCCAACTGTCAAAGCAACGTTTTCTAGTGAGTGAGTATCTCCTACTGCGGCTGTTTTAATGGTCACTAACACATCAGTTATCATTGATCTTGCAGGAAGGTCTAGTGTTGTGTCCAAAGAAGATCTTCCGCTTGTAAGGGTTAAATTTTCTTTAACTAATTGTCCGTAAGTCACTGCATATGCGGTCGTGTTCTCCATTTTAAAAATATCACCAGCAGCCTCTTTAACATGAAGTCGAACATCCGCTGCTTGAACAGCATCGCCAATTGCAATTCGGCCTCCTGTAGCAATTGAAAACCTAGAAGAAACATCTCCACCATCTGAAGTTGCAATCTGAAATGTTCGAAGGGAGTTGTGAGCTTCGGAATTTAAAGAAAGTATGAACGGTTGATTTGTATAAGAGCCAGTAAAGCTAAGACCAGCAGTGCCTTCGAGGCCCATTAAAAATTGATAAGCTCCGGCAGTTGATGTTTCTTGTGACATATAAAAGCTGGGATTCTGATCTTCACCTCCTGCATTATCAGTGTCGGCCACTAACCCCAAGCTTACATCTTGTGGCCCCTCGATCGCTACTGTAGTATCACCAGAGCTTTTAACATGTAAAGTTGCAGCCGGCGCAGTAATTCCGATTCCGACGCGATTGCTTGATGCATCAACATATAGTGTACCCCCATCAACATCTACATCGTCGTCTCCCGATCCGAGATCTACTTCGCCATCGACAGAAAGAGATCCGGTAATAATTGCATTTTGTCCATATTCACTACCCATAATAAAACTCCTGCTATAAGTAGGTCATTCGTTACCACAAACCTCTTTATCTATAATTTCCATCAAACTTGTATACATTTTAGTAGCACTGTGGCTCAATTCATACCATTTGCCACCGTTTATTAAAGCGAGAGGCTCCCATCCCGTATTTCCAAAAGGCATTGAAGAGTTCTTGCTGGTCGTATTACTAAATGTATAAGCAACCGTGTCCATAGCGGTTGCGAGCATATTCAATAATATGTTTTGGGTTACACCATCATAATTCGAATTCCAACTACCACCTAACACACTTTTTGGCACCATGAAGCTTTGACCATGCTCATCCGAGAAAACAATGATAACTCTTTTTGCGTTAGGTCTCCAATTAATTTTAAAATTATCAAGCTCAGGGATTGACTCATCAATGGCATTTCCAACCATGGTGGCCCATGTCATCTCGTCTAGATCCCACGGTTCTGCTGGAGTGAGGTCCATCAGCGCCAAATACAAGGCATCGTACAACATTTCATGCTGCCCGTTCATTGTGTTTTTATCAAGAGAGGAAAACTTATTCATAAAGTCCTCAAAAGACGCCAGATCACTAACTATTTCTAAATAGTTGTTGCTTCCGTATGCGCCTGGCACTCTGGGGCCGACAATCAATCCCCACTTAATAACTTCTTCGTCTTTATAATTTTTAGCAAATTGATTCAGAGCTAACAATACCGCTTCAATTTCAGAACTCATAGATCCTGACCAGTCGATAATAAACAAGATGTCAGTTTCTTGCATTTCACCCTCTTTATCGACCTCGCCATCACAATCGTCATCTTCCCCGTTACAGCTATCCTCTAAGAGAGGCAAGACCTCATCCTTACAGTAGCCCTGTATAAACGCTCCAGACGCGTCATAATGCCCCCAGGCGCCCTTCTCGCACGTTTGCATGCCGGCTATACATATACCCACGTTCAAGGTCTCAGGAGGTCCTGTATAACACGCTTTGTACAGATCTTCGTCAACCAATTGATTGCAGTTATCATCGTGATTGTTGCACAGCTCATATGGAAGTGACGCGCCCAAGAATGGATCACAATTTGGATCGGCCGGTAGCGACCAGGCACACATCGCCAAACAAGGAGAAAACCCAATTACAGTACAATCTTGTGTTTTGCACTCACAAGTTTTATATCCACTGCCACAAATCAAAGGATCTTCCTCACAAGGAAATAAAGTTCCAATATCTTGAACAGTACAGAGGCAATCTAGGCCCTCGTCAACTGCCCCATCACAATCATTGTCAAAGCCATCACAAATTTCTGGCTCTGGCTGCTTTGCAGTACAAGATCCCCAGTCGCCATCGACGCAAGTTTCATAACCACCTTCACAGGCTGTACTACATGGCCTAAATAAATCTTCATCAACGTATCCGTTACAGTCATTGTCAATGCCGTCACAAATATCAAAATCTTCCGGACCACACTCTCCGCATGCGTTTAACTGCCCTTCGTCAATCTCTCCATCGCAGTCATTATCGATTCCGTCACATACTTCTTCAACACACTCTGTTTCGCAGTTACCTTCTTTAATGTGACCTTTGTCGCAATATATTGTTTTCTTGCCTGGTAGGCCAGTTGGAGTGGTACAGTCCTCTTCTCCCATTTTAAATTCACTGGGATCGCACTCAAGAAACTCCTCACACTCGCTAATAGATATAACTTCAGGAGGGTCTTTGCAAACATCCTTCACAATTGCAATTCTAAATAGGGGCCCATTGACGCCCGGGCAGAAATAATATTCAGTTCTATGGCACTCTAATTTATACTGCTCTGAGGGCAAAACAGGAGTGATATCCTCAGTTATTGCTTGAGGAACATCTGCGAGAGTCATGTAAGTGGGGTCATCAAGGAAAAGATCGCTACAAGCAGGCAAAAACATCAATATAACGATTAATTTTTTCATTGTGTTTATCTCATAAGCACCATGGTTATGTAAGACAAAGCATCATAAGGGTGTTGATACTGATATTTTATTTTCCTTTTAATTCTCACACGATAATGCTATCGTGCGAACTCCACTCCTCCTTGTCTTATATTGCATATGCAATTTCGGTACAAATTTCTCTCCCTATATAAATAACTATGCACAATAACTTATAAAACGCAAATTGTTTTTAGTTTTGTGATAGATTTTCAGGAGGACTTGTAAATTTAACGCTCAAAATTCGATCGCCTTGTTCGTCTTTTAATTTGGCGAGTTGTCTTTTGAGATAAAGGGCGTAGTTGCCCATTCCAGTTTCTCCAACGATACATTTGATCTCAAGAACAGCCGCTTTCTGAGTTGAAGAAATATTTCTTTGCCTTTCGCCTGTTTTTACGATTGTGACACCAGGGATTGCTCGAATCTTCTCAAAAATATCAGCATAAAGGTTGGCATCTTTTTCCAGGCGAACCAAGACATCAAACTCCCATCTATTCTTAACTTCTTTTAGGAATCTGCGAAAATTTTCAAGAATAGGTTTCATGAGTGTAACCTATTTAATGCCCAATCTTTTCTTCATCGCCGGCGTCCTGAATCGCTCTGGCGTATTTTGCCACATTGCAAGGCGCCCAGCTGGTGTATCGGGGTATCTTTTTCCACCGCTATGCATTTTTCCTATATGTCTCATCGCAACCGCTGTTTTTCCCTTGTCTGTTAGTTCACCTTTTTCGTCTCTTTCGATTGGTGTCTTTTTTAAGGCAGCTGCCTGCCCAGCGACAGTGCGAGGTACTCTCTTTTTCTTTCGCCTTCTATGATGTTTTCTGCGGAGTTTTCTCCACATATCTTTGTTAATTTGCCCACTCTTAAGGTGTCTATTAATCTCTTGCCGTGCTTTTCCAGGCGATAACCTACCTAAGCTAGAAGCCCATGCTTGTATTACCAACTGTCGCACTTGTTGGGCCTCTTGTCCACCCTCGTCTTCTAAAACGTTAAGGAGGGCTTCGCTAGCAGTTGAATCATATTTTGCCTTTATCTTTGCGATTTGAGCAGCATTTAAGCCTTGTAGAATGTTGGCGATTTCACCGAGACTGTCTTCGTCAGTTCCAAATTGTTGAGTTGCCCTTTCTATGTCGAACACAATTTTATCAACAATATTGCCGGGAGTTGGGCCATCATCTTCTTCTTTTAAGACCTTATTTAATTCTTCTTTGATAATTTGCTTAAGTGTCTTTTTGGTGAGCTTCACTTTATAGCTTTCCTTTTAGGCCTTGAATTACTGCCATGAGGCCTTGATTCATCTTTTCTGGTCCGAGCGCTCGGCTTAGCTCTGAGACAGCTTTTAATATTTGAGGTGTCAAATTAAACTGCTCTAAGTAGCCTTTTGCTTGTTCCATTGCTTTTTTAGCAACCTCTTCTTTACTGTATTTGCCATAGCCGCCTTCTTTTTCTCTTGCATCAATATCTCTCATTGTTTCGAGCTTGTTTTCAGCTCTGTTAAAAAGATTTATCAAATCTTCAGCTACATCATCAGGATCTTCATCTCTTGTTTGAGCGACGACGCCTTCTTCTCCAGCAGCCTTAGCTCTTGCATTAAAAGTTTGCTTTGCGGCAACGATCCCATCCCACTGATTAGCATCAGCCATGGCTTTAAGGGCCTTGTAGACTCCTTGTGCAGCAGAATCATCAGTTCCCATCTGGTCGTATGCTGCATAAAGCTCCATACCGAGAACGGAGCCGGCTCTTTGAGCTTCAGATTCAGTCAAGAGATGCCCTTTTAGTTCTTTTGTCATCTCTTCTTGAATTAGCGTTTTAAGTTGTTTTTTGGTGAGTTTCATAATTTTATTCCTTAAAGTGTTTTATTTGCCTCTGGAGGCTTTATACCATTCTCTAAACTTAACCCTGGCCGGGTGCCGCATAGGCAGCTTTTTATACCAGTTTCTGGTAGGCTTGATTTTAAATTCATCTTGAAGGGCTTTCAAGACTTCTTGGCGACTTTTGCCGACCCAAGTGGTTGGTTTTGCATCTTTTTGCGTTTTTTCTTTCTGTTTGGCGGCTTCATCTTCTGCTTTGTACTTAGCTATATCTGCCATCTCCTCTTTTGCCTTTGCGACAACCATTTTCATCATCTTTTTTGTATTGGTTACTTCTTCAGCGGCCTCTTTCTTTTTCTTTCTCCACGCTTTTGTTAATTTTTCCCCACCATATCGCCAACTCTCTCTCCATTCTGAGAACTTTTCATATTCATCCATGTAATCAGGGATTTTTCCTTCTTCTTTTTGTTTGTTCCAGGTAACTCTAAGGGAGCCTTCTATCTTCTTATATTCTTCTTGTTCTTTGGTGAGTCTTTTTCTCAAGCGCGCAAGAACTTTTTTAGCTATTCTTAGCTGTTTTTTTGCCCCGCCGAGGCGAGCACCAAAAGGAGCTTCTTGTGAATCATCACGAATTTCAAGCTCATCATCTTCTTCTGCTTCACCATATAGGTCATCGACTTCATCGCTTCTCCATTGGTCGAAGAGTTCTTCCGAAGATCTTTCTTTAAGGACTTTTTGGGCTTCTTCTTTGATAATTTGTTTAAGTGTTGTTTTAGTAAGTTTCATATTTTTATGCTCCAGTCCTGCTATTGTACCATTCTCTAAACTTTACTCTTGCAGGATCATTATAGGGCAATTTTCTATACCAGTTTTTGTTTGTTGCAGCATCCATGATTCCAAATTCTGTTTTCATTGCCTGCATTACTTCTCTCCATGGCAAACCAACCCAGCTGTCACCGGATGCAGCCTGTTGTTGGCCTTGTTGGGCCTGTTGTGGTTGTATTAATCCAAACGCTGTTAAAAACAAGTTAACTACATCGTTTGGATCTGTAGTGTTTGAATCCATATCTCCCAGCATTCCTAGTGCCCCAAAGGCACCTCCCGGGCTAGCTTTTGTAGTTTCTTGTTCCGCCAAAACTTGGAAGATAACCTTTTTTAGTTCTTTTTCGCTTAAATTCATATAATCGGCCCCTCTGGTATGATATAAATAGTTGAAATAAAGTGTTCATTCACTACTAAATGAAATTATTTTGCTTTTTCCAACAGAAACGCCACCAGATACCCATATTATCTCACATATCAATGATTATGACGCCCTCATTTTCTTCATTTTCTTCCTCTTTTGGGGGCAAAATAGGGGCTAATTCAGGCACAGGAAGCTGCAAAAACGGCCTTTCGTGCTGAATTTCGCTCTCTTTTTTCTCTTTTTCAATAAGAAATTCAAGGAATTCAGGGTCAATTTCTTCAATATCGTCAAAAATGGACATAAATAACTCCTATGGAAGCTATTGGTAACTAGTATTAGATGCCTGGAGGGCCACTTTTTAAGTGTTTTGTAGA
>CERA01026808.1_pt1 | contig 9640 bp, 10 predicted proteins | sample 530881 | NCBI WGS metagenome assembly CERA01 (sample SAMEA2621061, study PRJEB7988) | marine metagenome | biome: marine biome (ENVO:00000447); feature: deep chlorophyll maximum layer (ENVO:xxxxxxxx); material: "saline water (ENVO:00002010), including plankton (ENVO:xxxxxxxx)" | depth 50 m
TAAGATTAAATCCAGTCGTCTCTGCCGTTAAGCAAATGATAGATTCAGGTCTGTTGGGTAAGATTAGAGGAGTCAGCCTGATTCAGCGATGGCAAAGACCTCAGGAATATTTTGACGACTGGCGTGGCAATCCTCTTCTTGGAGGCGGAACTCTTCACGAGTGTGGCATACATTACCTAGACATCTTATGTTATCTTTTTGGAAAGCCTCAAGTTGACTCATCTTCTTTGTATAACACAAAGCATAAGACAACCACCATAGAAGATACTGTCTATTCTTTGATGAACTTTGGAGATTTTGGCGGAACAGTTGAGATTACCATAGCCTGCGAGCCAAAAAACATAGAATGTTCTATGGCAATTATGACAGAGTATGGCTTCATAGAACTCGGCGGCAAGGCTTTAGATAAAATAACCAAAGTACACTTCCTAAAAGAACATAAAGACCTAAAAAAGCAATACGAAAAAATAATTTTACAATTGAAAGAGGCGAAAGAATCAAATTCTTATGGTAAGTACAAAGGCTCGTGTCCGAACCACCCAGAGTTATACGCCAAGCTTGATGATTTTGATGTCTCTATCTCTTTTGATTCGTTGGACTTGATAACAGATATATATAAAAGCGCAGGAGTTAGATATGGAAAATGATAATAAACTAAAAGCTTGTATAACATACATTTCTTCTAGAAAAGCCTGTATTCAACAGAGCCTTAAAGCTTTGTGGGAAAACTACAATATTAAGCATGACTACCCAGTCTATGTATTCTATTTTGATGACATCTATGATTCAGAAGAATTCAGGCAGATGATTGCTAATGAGACACCACAAAATGTTAATTTTGTATCTATTCCATACGAAACACCAGCACACATCCCAGAAGATCAGTTGTTTTATAATCGACAGGATGTTTGGTATGTAAGGACACAATTTCCAATATCTCGTAAGGGATATCTACACATGTGTCACTTTATGTCAAATTATTATGGTTATCCTAATACTGAATTTGAAAAATATGATTATACAATGAGTGTTGACGATGAGTCTATGTTTGTTAAGCCGATGACTTACGATCCATTCGAAGTTATGAAGAATCAGTCCGAACCGATGGGTGCTCTGAAGGTATATGATCAAACAAAGAAAATACCTCACCAGGGAAACTTTGATACCAGAATCAATCTTTGGAAGTTTGTAAAAGGCTATTTGAAGCATTATAATGTCGAACCAAAATCCGAGTTTATGAAAAATTTATTATCAGATCCAGAGGCTGATAAAAACTTTCATTTCTATCCTTGTGCCGATTCATATGTTGTTAAGATTTCTATGTTTGAAACGCCTGAATGGAAACAGTGGATCAACGCTGTGAATCAATATGGTGGCATTTACAAGTATAGATGGGGAGATAATGACGTAAACAGTTTGTTTTACCTCATACACCATGGGGACAACATACATGATCTAAAAACTGTAGACGAAGGATATCACAGTCAAGGCGCTCTACGTCATTTGTGTGACTACGCTCCAGGAGTAAAGGATAACTCTAAGTGAATATAATATATGTTGACGCCGAGAATAAAGTATCTGATGATTATATGTATCAATATTATGGAGACCTTCTCCGAGAACTTGCAACAAATGAAAATGTGAATATCTGGTTAGTACAGGGCATACCTAAACATATAGATGATCTTCTTAATATAGCAGGCGACGCTCCTATTGATTTAATCGTATTTGGTCTTGGTTATTTTGCTATCCCTGTATCAGCGGCATTTGGAAAAATTGAAGGATTAGCAGAAACTGACATCCCTGTTTTTTGTTTGATCCACAAACCCCAGAATTTATTAGAAGAAAAACTAAACTTTTGTAAAATAAACAATGTAGATCTTTTATTAGAATCACAAGAGCATAACTATAAAAGATATGGAGAAATAGCTGGCGTACCATCTCAGAGATCGTTTTTTACAGCCACACCAAAATTGTTCCATCCTCGTGAAGTTGAGAAGATCTATGATATAGGTTTTTCAGGTGCCCTTCATGGTATTGAGGCTGATGGTAGTAATAAAATTGAAGGACCAACTTCCAACCTCCGAGAAAGAGTTGGTAACATTATCAATAATAACGAAAAATATAATGTTTTCTGGAATTCTAGCAACACTTTAGAATATCGTATCAATACACTTGAGGATTATGCAACGAAAATAAATGAGTGCAAAATATGGCTTTCAACAACTGGTCCGCTATTAGATATAGGTCCTAGGTATTTTGAGGCAGCACTTTCAAAAACTTTGATATTGTGTAATAATATGCCAGAACAGTATGGCGACTTCTTCATAGACGGTGAAACATGTGTTACATTTGAAAATGATCTTAGCAACTTCGAAGAAAAACTAGATTTTTATCTTTCGAATGATAGTGAAAGAAGTAGAATTATAAATAACGCTTATAACTTAGTCTCCCAAAATTATACTTGGAAACATATGGCTGATAATATTCTAAACAAAGCGAGGGAAATCAAATGTCGTTCCAATCCATAACAGATTTTGAAAATGAAATAGCAAAGTTTTTTGGAGCGCCATATGCAGTGGCAGTAGATTGTTGTACTCATGGTTTAGAACTTTGTTTACGCATGAAGGGTACAAATAAAATAAAGGTGCCAAGACACACTTATTTGTCTGTGCCTATGTTGGCTGATAAACTAAACATAAAACTAGAATGGACCGATGAAAAGTGGAAAGATTATTATTATCTAACAGAAAACATTATTGACGCCGCCGTTCACTGGAAAGAAAATAGCTATATCCCAGGGACATACATGTGTATCAGTTTTCAATTTAGAAAACATTTAAGCCTCGGTAGGGGTGGGGTTATTTTATTTGACAACAAGGAAGAGTATGACACCTTGAAAAGAATGTCTTATGACGGAAGAAGTCCAGATCTTTCCTGGTCAGTACAGAATATTAAGTCCATAGGTTATCATTATTATATGACACCAGAAACGGCAGAGCTTGGACTTAAGAAGCTTCCTGACGCAATAGTCACTAAACCAAAACAGTGGGTTTACACTGACTGGCCTGATCTATCTCAAATGGATGTGTTTAAGAATGAGTAATAAAGCACTCTTTATAGGTTTTGAGGATTGTCGATATAGTAACAACGCTGTAGATCTTCTTGTGTCAAAAGGTTTTGAAACAACCTTCTGGAAAGCATCTAAAAAAAGAGGTAGTAAAATACCAAAAGAAATCCAAGAGTGGAATGGAGATTATATATTTCATTATAAGTCTTATTGTATTTTACCAGAACAGTTCTTAAATAAGGCTAGTATCGCAGCTATAAACTTTCACCCATCACACCCTAGATACCCAGGGTCTGGTGGTATAAATTGGGCTTTATATAATGAAGATGCTGAAACTGGGGTAACAGTTCATTATATGAATAAGAATGTTGACAATGGAGTTATAATAAATGTTTACAAAGTAATTATAGAAGATGAAGATGACGTAGGGAGTTTACTAGATAAGGTTCATAGATGTCAATTTGATTCTTTTGCTAATATAATACATATACTATCAGTGCAGGGTCCTGACGAACTATCTAGGATATCTTCTCTAAATACGGATGAGTGGGGTAAGAAAACAGGTCGAATAAGAGATATCGACAAACTAGAAAATATTGATATTAACATTTCCAAGGAAGACCTAAACAAAATTATAAAATCAACTTATTATAATGGCTACGGACCTAGGATAAAAATCCATGGCTATACTTTTAGATACTCAGGAGAATAGAATGAAAATTTTAGTGCTTGGTGGTACTGGTTTTATTGGTGAAAAGGTTTATGAACGCCTTGTGAAAGAAGGACACACTGTCTCTAGGACTTCCAAGACTCTAGGACTTGATCTTTTAGATTATCAATCATTTAGAAATTTTCTGGAAAAAGAAAACCCTGACCTGATTTATAACCTTGCATCACATGGCGGTAGTATGATGTATGTTAGAAAATATGCTGCTGACGTATATGGTGATAACCTTCAGATGAACTTGAATGTCTACAGGGCAGTGCTAGATTATAACCCTAAGATAAAAATAATTCAACCGTTTTCTAACTGCTCGTACCCTGGAGATAGTTCAATTCAATTAGAAGAAAACTGGCTCGATGGAGGAGTTCACGATTCGGTTTTTTCTTTTGGTAACTCTAAAAGAGCAATTTATTACCTATCCCAATGTTATTACAATCAATATGGGGTAAAAACTGTAAATTTGCTATTACCTAACACATACGGACCTGGGGATTCCCTTGATCCAACTAAGACTCATGCCTTGAATGGCATGGTTATAAGAATGCTAAAAGCACAACAAGCTGGAGATAGAGAGTTTGTTGTTTGGGGAACTGGTAATCCTGTTAGAGAATGGGCTTACGTTGATGATTTTGTAGAGGTGTTAATTCGAGCTATGGATATAGATCATCTTGAATACCCTGTTAACGTAGGTCAAGCTAAGGGATACTCAATTAAGGAATCGGCACTGCTTATTCAAGAGGCTTGTGGTTTTGAAGGAGAATTAGTATTTGATACTCAGTATCCAGATGGCGATCCCGTAAAAATTCTATCGACAGAGTTGTTCCGGGAAAAGTTTCCTGACTTTTCTTTTTACGACCATAAAGAAGGTATCAGGAACACGGTTGACTTTTATAAAGAAAATCTTTAGATCTTTACGAAACAAAAATTATAATTTATATTTGATATGGAGAAAAAAATGAGTAAAAAGATACTTGTGACTGGTGGTGCTGGCTATATCGGTACAACATTAGTTCCTTTGTTATTGAAAAACGGTCATCAAGTTACAGTGTATGATAACTTGACTGTTGATGGTAGTGGGCTTATTCACAATTTTGGTGAACCCAACTTTAGATTCATCAAGGGTGATATACTTGATGTTGACGAGCTAAAAAAAGCAACAGAAGGACAGGATATTGTTATACACCTTGCAGCTATTGTAGGCTATGCTGCCTGTCGCAGAGATGAGGAATTAGCCCACGCAGTAAATCACCAGGGTACTAAAAATGTTATTTCCTGTCTGGATGGCAAGCAGTTTTTAGTCTATGGTTCTACAGGTTCAAACTATGGCGCAGTTGAAGACGTGTGTACTGAAGAAACACCACTGAATCCCCTGAGTATTTATGGTATAAGTAAAACTCTTGGCGAACAAGAGGTGATGAAATATGAAAACAGTAGCGCCTTTCGTTTTGCCACAGCCTTTGGTGTAAGTCCAAGATTACGATTAGATTTGCTTGTAAATGATTTATCTTATTTGGCACACACTCAAAAATACATAGTTATTTATGAATCTCATTTTATGAGAACTTTTATACATGTTAGAGATATTGCAAGAGTGTTTGAGTTCGCTGTAAATAATTCTGATAGGATGAGTGGTGAAGTTTATAACGTCGGGTCAAATTCCATGAATTATTCCAAGAGAGACGTTTGCGATCTAATTCAGTCTAAAACAGAGTGTTATGTACATTATGCTGATTTCGATGGCGATGTTGATAAAAGGAACTATGTTGTTTCTTATGATAAGATTAATTCGTTAGGATTTGAAACTACTATTACAGTTGAGAATGGTATTGATGAGCTTTTGAAAGTTTTCCCATTAGTTAAGATAGATAATAAATATCAAAACTAATCTAAGGAAATAACACATGAAAGAATACTACGAATTTTATTTAACATTACATCAGCACCCAAAGTGTAAACTATTACATTTCCTAGGTCAGTTGTTTACAATTGCATTTACTTTTACAGTAGTGTATAATTGGTACTGGTTTTTGTTCCCACTCATTCCTTTGGTTGTTTATCCTTTTGCTTGGGTCGCTCATGGTGTTTTTGAAAAAAATAAACCCCTAGCATGGGAAGGTAAAAAGGACTACGGGTGGACCACACTAAAAGCTAAGGCATGTGATTGGATCATGTTTTATGAAATACTAAGAGGTCGTCACAAGATATGGTAAAAAAGAAGGTTCTAATAATTGGCGGTTGTGGGTACATTGGTACTCGTTTGTATAATCACCTTAAGGAAGAATACGATGTGTCAACTATTGACACTGAATGGTTTGGTAACTTTTGTAATCCTGATAACCTAAACAAGGATATGAATTCCATAAATGATGGAGACTTGATTGATAAAAGTGTTGTTATTCTTTTAGCAGGGCACTCTAGTGTAAAGATGTGCGAAAATAATATGATGTCAACACTAAGAAATAATGTAGTAAATTTTGCTGAACTACTAGGTAAAATCGATGATGAACAATTATTTATATATGCAAGTAGTTCATCTGTTTATGGCGACACTGGTGCCAGGGTGGTAGATGAATCTTATTCAAAGTTTAAACCAAACAACTTCTATGATTTATCTAAGCATGAAATAGACTCATATGCAGAATTATCAAGTAAGACTTATTTTGGTCTTAGGTTTGGAACTGTTAACGGATATTCTCCAAACTTGAGAAACGATATCATGATTAATGCTATGACTTATAATGCAATAGAGAATAAGAAGATATTTTGTTTCAACCCAGAAGTCAATCGACCAATACTTGGTATTTATGATTTATGCCGAGCGGTTAAAGCAATTATAGAGAAAGGTAATGAGTCCAACAAGGGCATGTATAACCTGGCTTCTTTTAATTCAAATGCCAAAGACATTGCATCTGGGGTAGCTAAAGTAACAGGTGCTGAATTGGTTATATCCGACAAACCACCAGAAATTATAACAAACGTTAAACTTCAAGCCAAAGCGTATGATTTTTTGATAAACCCCGAAAAATTTGAAAAAGAGTTTGATTTTGAATTTGAAGAAACAGTGGAGAGTATTACTAAATCACTGGTAGATAATTATAATTCCATGAATATGGGGAACAGATCAGATGCTAGAATATACAGAAATAAATAATTGTAGAGTTTGTAAATCAGAAAATCTAACTGAGGTTTTAGATCTAAATAAACAACCTCTAGCTAATAGTTACCACAAAGGAGAGGATCAAGCATCTTATCCTTTGAAAATTTGCACCTGTAATGATTGTTTCCACACACAACTAAGCGTCGTAGTAAATCCAGACTTGATGTTTAGGGATTATCTCTATGTCAGCGGTACAAGTAAGACTCTACATCAATATTTTTCTGATTTTGTAGGTTTGTGCGAAGAATATACTAAGATAAAGGGTAAGGTTTTAGATGTTGCTTGTAATGATGGCACTCAATTAGATAAATTCAAGGAACAAGGGTGGGAAACTTTTGGCGTTGATCCAGCAGAAAATTTATACCCACTTAGTAAAGATAACCATAATGTATTGTGTAAATATTGGAATCCCGAGGTTGCCCTATCATTCCAGACAAAGTTTAATCTTATAACAGCGCAAAATGTCTTCGCCCATGTTGACGACGTGCATGAATTCCTTCAAGCTTGTTCTGTTAGCTTAGAAGATGAAGGACATGTTATAATCCAAACTTCTCAAGCCGATATGATACTTGATAATCAATTTGATACCATTTATCACGAGCACCTTTCATTTTTTAGTTCTTTATCTATGAAAATATGTGCTAATATAAATGGGTTTTCTTTGGTTGATGTTAGGAAAACAGATGTTCATGGGGGAAGTTATGTCTTTGTACTGAGGCTTGGTGACAGAAACCAGTCCTTAGCTGAAAAGCAAATTGAAGACGAAAACAAAAGAGGTCTGTACAGTATAGAAACTTATAAGCAATACGCAAATAATTGTAATAAAGTTGTTGAAGATTTCCGAAAAGCTGTTGAAGAATATAAAGCTGATGGTTACAAAGTGGTGGGATATGGTGCTGCTGCAAAGGGAAATACTTTCTTGAACTTTGCCAAGATAGATCTAGATTATATTGTAGATGATAATAAGTTGAAGTGGAACCTTTTGACACCGGGAAGAAATATAGAGATAAAAGACCCTCAATCTTTAAGTGCTGAGGATAAGGATAAACTAGTAGTCGTTCCTTTGGCATGGAATTTCTTCAAGGAGATCAGCGCCCGTGCAAATGAAATAAGTGGCACATCTCTAAAGTTTATTAGATATTTTCCAAACTTAGAAGTTATCTCATGAGGGTGGCGATATTAATAACAGGTCAAATGAGAGACTATCAAGTAAATTTAGAAAACCACCTGAAACATATTATACAGCCAAATAATGCAGATGTGTTTGTTTATGCCTGCAACAGGAATACAATTCACACATTGGGCTCCAGCACTAGTCAAAAATATAACATAACTTCAGCAGAAGATTCAGCGACACTTGAGTCTCAAATTAGACATGCTTATGGCACTAATTTGAAACAGGTTTCTATAGAAGAGAATGAAAACCTTGATGATAGTGATTTTGGAACTTTGGGGTACTTCAAAAAAAGAATGAATAATCAAATGTCTAATATAAGAAAAGGTTATTTGATGGCTATGAATTATTCTAAAGAGAACGGCTTTGATTATGATGTCGTTGTAAGATGTAGACCAGATAATTCAATGTTTTTGAAGCCTGTCTATTTGGAGCAATTCGAAATAGCTGATGGTATAATTCACTCCACTGTTTACCCAAGCGGTCACAGGGATCCTTGGTTTTTTTCATTTTCAAATCCTTCAACTTTCGATGAGTATTGTTCCTTTATTTATATGGACGGTGAAGATGAGACTCGCACTGATGACAATTTTGACTGCCCGGAAGTAGCTCTAGAAAAGTATCTTACACAGACCGGGAAAACAACAATGTTGGTTCCAAGTATATGCCGACCATTTTACGCATATGATAAAACTCAACCAATCACGGAATTTCCTTATGTTCGGTGGGATGAAAAGCTTTTAGACGCAGATGGTAATTGGGTCTCTATACCAGATCACAGACAGGATAATAATGGTTGAGAAGAAAGAAAACTTGTTAGATTTTGTTGGTTACCATGAAAAATGGCACGCTGAACCACAATCACACAGAAGAAAATACGATTATAACCAAAACGATTTCCTAATCGAAGAAATTTTTAAAAGGATTGGCGTGGAAAATGGCACTTTTGTTGAGTTTGGGGCTTGGGATGGTATAAAGGGCTCTAATACTAGAAAGCTTTTCCTAAATGGTTGGGGTGGTATTTTGATTGAGCCTGAAAAGGATAGATACAATGATTTAGAAAAAAACTATTCAGAAAATGATAACGTTATAACAATCAACTCTTTTGTAACCCCTGACGGCGAAACAAAATTTGATAACCTTGTAGATGATTATGTAACAGATGGTATAGATTTTTGCTCTATAGATATAGATGGGATTGATTTAGATGTTTTCGAAGCCATCGAAAAACATTTTCCAACAGTTGTTTGTATAGAGGGCGGGCAGATGCTAAACCCAACATACCAAGAAAGATTACCAACAGAAATATCTAAAGATAATATGCAACAAGGGTTGTTCATAATGAATAAGTCTTTTGAAGAAAAGGGCTACAAGCTCCTCTGCACTTATCAGGATTGTTTTTTCATAAAAAAAGAGCATTATCATCTTTTCAATACTCATAATGATTTGGTCGAACTGTATTTAGATGGCTTGGCTGCCTATCCTCGGTTCCCGTGGGTGATACAATTGTTATAT
>CERA01003920.1_pt1 | contig 9633 bp, 26 predicted proteins | sample 530881 | NCBI WGS metagenome assembly CERA01 (sample SAMEA2621061, study PRJEB7988) | marine metagenome | biome: marine biome (ENVO:00000447); feature: deep chlorophyll maximum layer (ENVO:xxxxxxxx); material: "saline water (ENVO:00002010), including plankton (ENVO:xxxxxxxx)" | depth 50 m
TCTAGGTAGGACTATTAATTTTTTATCAGAAGTTATTAATTTTGAATAATTGTTTAGTTAGGTTGGTAACTATTAGTAAGATTTAGTAGGTTTGAAAGCAATTGCGTGTAAAAATAAAATAAAACCTAAAGACATGGTAAGTCAATGCGTGAAAAATAAAATAACGCTTGCGAACATAAAAACAAAAACCTTATTAGTATAGGCTACATCTGGGAACGGGTTCTTGTGTTCCGGCGACATTTCCATAGATGACTAACTTGGAGAAACTTTCCAAAACGGGCTAATTTAGGGGTTAGGAGCCTCAAACTATATGTACTACCTATCAAGTCGTAGGATTCATGAAGCAGACTGTACACGCTAAGATAGCATACCATAAGGCCCAAATGAAGATACACAGAGAGGGCATGAACGCCGTCCCTCATATCAAATACTCCTCTAGGAGATTAGGCGGTCACACGACCCAATATCGCAGATTATGCCGACTGGCAGGGGTTCCAATCGAGTACCTAAAAACGGCCTGTAAGCCCATCTCAGAGCAGATTATCGTTATCGGGAAGCCATGCCGATACAAGGCATGTAAGGGCGTAAATCACAAGGCCCTAGGCGAAAAATGCCCTATCGCTTCCGCCAGAGGAAAGACCGGCGGGAAGGCCGGAGAAGGCGACTCAAAGCGCAGAACCGGCGAAACCAATGGTCGCTATATCGACGGCCGAGCGCCAATCAGAGCTACGAAATCTCAGACCCAGAAAATCATGGAGGCTGGCCAGAATCTCAAACCGCTAGGGCCTCAAGTAGTGGTTAAGAAAGTCCTCAATATCGACTGGATAAATCAAGCCGTAGCTACCGCTCTGGTGGCCCCGATGCTCCGAGGCGTTCAAGGTATCTGTACCGGATGCAACGCCACTATGCCCGCCCTCAAAGCGGTCAAAGTCCATCGGTCTGATGTGGCCTCAAATCCGGCCCGGATAATATGCGACGCTTGCGACACAAATCAATCCAAGGCGGTGATATCATCGTAAGTCAAATTCGACTCTTGCTTCAACCACTCTGGCTTTACTGGCTCGCCGTTCAGAAGGGCATCAATCACCTTCGCACCCCCCGGATGGAGCCGACGGCTCCAAAGGGCATACAGGGCCGGTATTCTGGCCTTCCTAGGGTCGATATGACCCTCCTCTACCAACTGACTAAAGAGCCAGTCAAAGCCTTCACAAAAGGCCAATTCTTCATTCGTCCATTCTTTCATTTTCATCTTCTTTCCTCCTTCGGGGCTATACCCCACGCCAACGGGATGCCATGCAAGCCCTTTAACCTTCCGATATCAATTTTCATCCAACCTACTAGGTACGACTCAAATCTAAATCAGCTATCGCTAAACTAATAATTTCTAAGCTAAAATTAATAATTAAATTATAAGAAAAAACTAATAAAAAAAAGACGCTTGCGACACAAAACGACAGACTTAAATAAAAACACAAGGAGGACACATTATGAACCAAGAAGCAAACACAAACGCAACAACCGAGAACGACCTATGGAATACCGACTTCCAGAGATGGATGGAAGTATGGGGTGTGGTATAGATGGGTACAGAATTCATTGAGGATGCCGACGTAAAGGTGGCCCTGTACAATTGGAGGAGGCAGGTAGCCGACGAGAAACCCATGCACGACCCGGTGTTCAATGGCCGTGGCGAGCTATACCTAAAGAGAGGCGTCTATCGCCCACACATGGCCTTCATAGGCATAAATGCGGGTAACGACCACGTTCACGCATTTCTTACACCTAAGCAGGTCAAGACGCTTATCTCAAGCCTTCAAGCCATGTTTAACCAAGACTACTGTGTCTATGGTGAAGATTGGCCCGCCGATGAGGATGACGATGGTGATTACTGGGCCACCGGAAAAGACTCGATATTCCATGCGTGGGATGAGGAGGAGTGAGTACGACGCTTGCGACACAAATCAGATTAGTTAAATAGAAGGAAGGAGAGGACACAATATGAAAGATTACGACGAAGCAACATACGAAATTGAAGACGGCCCTAAGAGGCTCTACACAGTGATAGAATGGACTGATGGTAAAAGCCTGTTCCTTGAGGGGGATAGTGAGATTATCTTCATGGAGGAATACATGGAGGCTAGGCAGTTGAGAGATTGGGAACACATGGAAAGCCTGTTCGGTGTAGGAAGTGAGTATCACGGCATAGCCGATGACGCTTGCGATACAAATGAGAGTAGTTAAATAGAATGAAGGAGAGGATAGAATATGCAAGAAGCAAACCAGACAACGAACCCGCCAGAGAACGCCGAGAATATGATGATACCCAATGTGCAGATTCAAGAATTTTACGATAACGGAAACATTCGTGTTATCGTTAATTTCCCTCAAGGAAACTCTGGGCCTGTATATCAGTATGAAGGAATAATCGTACCAATTGCTACGGTTCCCGCTTCTGGGGGCGTGATATAGATGGGTACTGAATTCATAGACCAAGAAGACACCACACGTAACGTAGTGTTCGATAATGATGTGTCGTTTATACGCCCCGTGTACGAGGGCGAAGGCGACATAAGCCTCAAGAGAGGTGCATACGGCATCCATGAAGCATTCATAGCCATCAGTGCGGGCAAACACTCAATCCACACCTACATGACCCGTGAGCAAATGCGACACCTAGCAATCGTACTCAATGACATACTAGGAGGGCATGGGACTAATAGCTACCCTAGCCACTGGCCTAGTGATAACTGGGAGGAGTAAGTGCGACGCTTGCGATACAGAACGAAGTAGTTAAAAGAAATGAAGGAGAGGACACATTATGAAACAGACAGTAACCGAACAAGAATTTATAGACGCATTTGTAAATATGAACCGAGAAGATAACTTCACCCGCCCCGGAAGAATGGCCCTGTATGACTACTTTACAGAGCTTGAGGAGGATTGTGGCATTGAGCTTGAGCTTGATGTCATCGCCATCTGTTGCGAGTACACAGAGTATGCCGATGAGGATGAAGTACGAGAGGCTTACTCCCTAGAGCCTCATGAGGATATCGAGGATTACACCCCCGTTATCTATGCCACACAAACCAATTGGAAGAACCCACTAGGCCCAGCAATTCAGTCATCAATCATAGTGAGGGATTGGTAGGAGATAACGACGCTTGCGACACAATTCAACAGAGTTAAAAGGAATGAAGGAAAGGACAGAATAAGAAGAAGGAGATGACAACAATGGACGAGATAACAATGAACCAAATACAAATGGACAAAGACATAATGCAAGAGCAACTTGAGGTGATATACATGGCACAAATGAAGAAGGCGAAGAAGCGAGTACCCCTTACCCGCAAAGATAAAGATGAGCTAGTAAGGAGCCTAGAATCAGAGTTGGAGATGGTTAGATGAGTGTGGGCAGACACGGCACAATAGCCATGAGAAAGAACGGGCAGGTTAGGATGACAGTAAGGCCGGAGCCGGAAACGCTAGATGTTGAAGACGTTGCTATGATAGTGGGGTACGCCCTAGACATTGATTATAGTCACACTAAATCACAGGCCATTCAAAGGATATGGGATTGGGAGCATAACACATTCAACCCCTCTAGAATTACGGCAAAAGTAATCAAGCAAATGTGCTTAAGGTATCTAGACAGATGGCAGACAGGGGAAGGTGTAGAGTCCTTTGATGAGGAGCTTATGGCTCACAGGGTATTGCTGGAGCTAGTACACGATAGGATGCCAAGATTCAGAAAGGTAGAAGCCGAGTGGGAGCAGTAATGACGCTTGCGACACAGAACGACGGGTTCATAAGTAATGAAGGAGAGGAAGGAATATGAAGCAGAATAAGCAGATGAATGAGAGGAAAGCACTAGACCGCCAAGTAAAGAGGAACGGTGTCCCGATGACGGACACAGAGTATCAGCTCTCCGGGTTGGGGTACATGACAAAGGCCCAACTCATAGAGGAGATACTAGGTTCATTCTCATGGGACTACCTAATGGAGAACGGACTCGTTTCACCTAGAGATGGGTTGAAGATGTTCACCATCACAGTGAAGGAGGATTAGATAATGAATAGTGAAAAAGTACCTTGCTACTGCGGAAAGACAATGGTTCCTGATTGGGAAGGCTACACAAGTGGGCGAATCAAATGCTCAGTCTTGTGTGACAATGAGTTACCAAATCTCAAGCGAGAGGAGGATTAGTTATGGGTACTGAATTAATCAAGGACTACTTAGATTTAGACTTAAAGTATTTTGAGGAATACGAGGAGGAGGTAGCAGGTAAGGAGTGGGAGTACACCCGTAACAAGCTGGGCAACCTTGCATACGAGGCACTGTACAGGACGGCTAGAGAGCTAGGCATGAGCATAGAGCAAGCCCGTCTTTTCTGTACTAGCAAATTCGTGAGGCACTACGAAGACCACCACCTACAGATGATGACCGAGGCATTCCTAAAGGCATGGTCCGATGATGAGGATAGCACACAGGCACACAATGGTAAAACATGGGTCATCTCATCTATGAAGAAAACTCTACTGAGCTATACGCCGGAGGCAGACGAGATATGACGCTTGCGACACAAAACAGTAGAGTTAAAAGGAAAGAAAAGGAGGAGATAATATGACAGGTAGATTACCGGCATACGCCCTACTAGGGCAACAGGCAGAAGGAACAACGGCAGAGCAAGTCCTCGCAAATGCGGGGCTGGACTTCACAGTCCAGAAAGCCCCGGCGGGGTACATGAACCACCGAGGGGATTTCATACACCACAAGGGCCACAGTGTCACCTACAGGGATGACACAGGACAGGCCCTAGGTAACGTAGGCAGTACCTACAGAGTGTATCAAAACAACGATGTGCTAAAGGTCTTTGACCGCTTAGTGGGCGAAGGCAAAGTTGAGTATGACCGCATAGGCATGATTGACGGAGGCAGAAAGGGCTTCGCTAGTATGCTAATGCCCGAAGGTTTCTCAATTGCCGGATGGGATGACATAGACCAGTATCTCTATGCCATATGGTCACACGATGGTTCTTCGGGTGTTAGGTTCCTACCTACAAACATCAGACCACAATGCACCAACCAATTCGCATACCTAGAGAGCTTGATGAGGGATGCAGGTATCAATCCTAGAAGCCTGTCATGCCGTCACTCATCCAGAATTGATGAGAGAATCAATCAAGCACTAGAGGCACTAAAAGTAACCGACCACTTGAATCACCACTTTGCTTCGCAAGCGTCGAAGCTCATGGAAGTAGAGATGGAGATAGGTGACAGGATTCAGTATTACATTGACGCTATGGGACTCAAGACAGAGGAGGAGTTGATACACAAGACAGACAACCCGCTAGGTCTTACGACCAGAGGCAACAACACATTAGACAGGCTCCTAGAGCTTGAGAAGACCGAGAATAACACAACCGGAGGCATGGCAGGTACGGCATGGCAGTCATTCAACACCGTGACCGAGTACCTAGACCACGCATGGGTCTATGACCGAAAGGGGGAGAAGGTCAATGAAAAGAGAGTTGAGTCGGCCCTACTAGGGACCGGCATGAGAACCAAGGACAGAGCTTGGAGGGAGGCAGTAGCCCGCATAGTGGCATAGAAAACTCGCAAGGGTAAGGTGTGATTGGCGTAAGTCCCGACGGGGCACGACGACTTAATGGAAGGGTACTCAAGTGCGAGGCCAACCTTCCGCCTTACCTTAGCATCATACTTATCGGGGTAGTCGGCATTCCTTCTTGTTTGCTTTTCATTTCAGTCGGCTACCCCACCAACAATTACAATAAAAATAACTTAGGAGATGAAAAAATGAATGGAATAATGATTGGATATGAAACAATGATAGATGGAAAGGAAGAAGTAATGCGTGAGTACAAGATGCTGAACGTCGCCTTGTGCGATGCTAGGCATCCGATACCGGGCGTTACTGACTCGGTGTTCCCTCAAGTAGTGGAGAAGCCTTTGGACTTCACTAACAACGAGCGGGTAGCTTACGATTGGATGCGTAACCACATGGACTTCATCAAGGAGAAGCACGACAGGGAAGTACCCAACAGAGTGAACCTATACGTCACAGGGCTAACGCCCTGCTTGATTGCCTTCTTACAGGAGTGGGGTCACTCATGGCCGTGTGAGTTATACTTGATGCACTGGGACAGAGAAACAGGTGAGTACGTAGAGGATTTTTGGGCGGGGTGTATGTAGGTAGATTACGCTTGCGATACAAAACAATAAGGTTAAAAGTAAAAGATATGAGGAAAGGATAAGTGAGAAAGATGTACGGAACATACAGAAACAAACACAACAACAGAGAGATAACGATTGAGAGAATGGAGATTAGCGACTGCGGTACTAACTTTTGGTACGCAGATGCCTATGACATGTTCACAGAGCGTGACCTAGAAAGAAACTGGGACATGGTTAGTGAGCTAGGTACACCAAAGCCCGCTATGACACACATGGAGAGTGTAAAGCTCGCCGTAACCAAGCTTAGAGATGATTACACATCTTTGCTTGATGACCCAACACACAGACGTATGAGGAGTAAAGACAGGGACGTTGAATCGGGTTGGATAGAGGCATTAACCCATGTGATAACTCTGATAGAGGGGGGTGATGAGTAGATGACTTACATCAAGCTAACGACAAATGCCGGTAATACTATGATAAATCTAACCAAGATATGTGGCATTGTTCAGTACGAAATACCTTTGAAGGCCGATGGAAAGGTTATGAACCAACTATGGGCGTATGACATACACATGTCTTCGGGTACTATATTTACCACAAAAGAAACTGATAAGATACAAGAGATAATGGAGATGATATGATGGCTTACAATCCAGAGTGGAGAGAGCATTACGTCTTCCTTGAGATACTAAGACAGTCGGGTAAAACCAACATGTTTGGTGCTACGCCCTACCTAGTAAAGCATACTGGTCTAAACGGCATCACGGCTCGCAAGGTACTACAGTCATGGATGGATAATTACGACCAGTTACTAGAGGACGGAGTTATCCCAAGGTAGGTAATACTATGGTAAAAGTAACTTGTTCCGCTTGTCGAGGCCGAGGCTTTACAATACACTACACGGCTATGACAGGCGAAAAGGAACAAGATGCTTGTGACTATTGTAGAGGCAAAGGATATGTCAGGTTGTAAGGTATGCCCTAGGGTTAGAGGAGAGTCGAGGTGCAGAGTATGTGGCAAGAAATTCTGGATAAGGTCCGAAGAAGAATAACGGTAATAGTAACTTACCCCCGTCGTCGGGTCACAAGTCGAATGGTGACGCTTGCGACACAGAACGGAACAGTTAAAGGTACGGCTTCGATGGAGTATCATGGAGCAAGAAGCGACACAGGAGAAGAACCCCATGAGGGTAAGAACGAACGTTGAGAGGGAGGCCGACTTTCTAGGTTGGTTTGTCAGTTACATAGATGACAGAAACTCATACTCAAATGACCACAGACACATGAATCTGTATGAGTGGTTGCTTGAGATGGGTTCATCTATGGATGGGCCAGAAACACCGGGTTGGAATGTCAAGAAGAACAGGTATGATTGGACTACATCAACAACCACAGAGGAGGAGTTTGCAGACTACGTTGAGAGCCTAGAGCAAGAATTCATTGTCGAGCCACAGAGGAGAAGAGAGGCTAGGGCATGGAGAATATCAGAGAAAGCTCATGAGTACAGGAAGAAAGCCGGGGTCTATGATGTGTGCAACCACGGTATGCCACACGACACGCACAAGACAGGGGAGTGTGGTTGCCATGAGTAATATGAGTTATTGCAGATTTGAGAATACATACGCTGACCTTCTTGATTGCCACGAAAATTGGGACGACGATGACCTATCAGATATCGAATCAAAATACCGAAGATTGATACTTGCATTGTGTGAGCGAATCGTTTGTGACTACGGAGATGATGAGGAATGAGATGCCAAACAATACCCCATGTTGAGTACGAGATACTACAACATATCCTTGACGACATAGATATATCTATCGTAAAAGAAACTATGGTAGTAGGCCCAAGAAAAAACAAAGCGGAGGAAAGATTCGATAAGGGAGCTAAGGCACTTACTATACTGCTCGTCAATATGATGGAGCGAAGAAGGCACAAGCTACCAGAGGAGCATCCAGACTACAAGGAGAAAGAAGCATGAAGCTAGTAGTAAGGATTGAAACAGACGAGTGGGTCTTTGAGGAGTGGGATTTAGAATGATGAAGCACATCTCAATAGGCTACAGAAGGATATGTGGTACGCCTGTACCAGAGTCCGGGCAGTACGTTACCGATGCCGAGTGGCGCAAGCTACCAGAGTGTCCGACGTGCTACGCAAACTACCAACCCACGCTTGCGACACCGGAACCCAAAGTTGATAAAGACCCAGTACCACAGAAGCCTGTAAGACGAGGACTATACCTACGAGATTATTTGGAGGAGATACAGTGAACATATTCATACTAGATGATGACCCAATACAGTCAGCAAAGATGTACTGTGACAAGCACGTTCCTAAGATGGTCGTGGAGCTTTACCAACAACTAGGCTCCGCCGTCATACGACACGGTGCTACGTCTGACATGATGCCACTAACAAGTAAAGGCACACCGCTAAAAGGAGGCTACCACAACCACCCCTGTACCAGATGGGTAGGTGATTCTAGGTCTAACTTCCTATGGGCTTGCTACCACGGTGCTATGCTATGCGACGAGTACACAAAGAGGTTCGACAAAGTACACTCATGCGAGAGTGGCATAGAACATCTGTACATCATGGCACACTTGATACCAGAGGGAGAGCTAACGCCATTTGCACAGGCCATGCCCGATGAGTACAAAAATGTAGATGCCGTCACCGCATATCGTGACTACTACATTCAAGATAAAAGTAGATTCGCCCAATGGAAGAAGGGTAGAGATGCCCCCGATTGGTGGCCGATGGAGTTGATACAATGACAAGCACAGGAAGTAGAATGAGAAGAAGATATAACAAAGGTAAAAGTATTAGAGGAGTGAACAACGGCGTACTAGGTCGTTGGAGAAAGACGCAGGTAGACAAGAGATTGAGTGAGGCTGATTACAGATTGCTCAAAGAGAATAACATGTACGCTTGCGACACACAGGACAAGAGCTAAAAGAAAAGACTAGGAGGCATAGATATGGAAGTAGACATAACAGTAAATTACCACACACCGGAAGACGAATTCACATACCTTTCAACGAAGTACCCTACGGGTTATTACAAGCACAGTGACGGAGCATGGTGGTTCACTCTAATAGTTGAGATTGAAACGATAGGCGAGTCAAGTAAGGTGAAGCTTGTATGGTTCAAGAGGACATGATAGTATGAAGACACCGACGATATACTACAACCAAGGAGCTAAGTATTACCCTAAAAGAAAGAAGGTGGAAGAAGAAGAAACGCTAGTCGTCTGTGATTGTTGCTATGCGGAGATGGAGGAAGGGGAAGGCACTACCATCTACTTCTTTAGTGAGTGGGGAGATGTCGTCTGTGATTCTTGCTACAGCGAGAACCAGAACGGTGACTGGGTTGCCGACGTGGACGTGAGATACTAATGGAGAAGTGTTTGCGATGTGGTGCTTACGACGATAGAAGAT
>CERA01004814.1_pt1 | contig 9627 bp, 7 predicted proteins | sample 530881 | NCBI WGS metagenome assembly CERA01 (sample SAMEA2621061, study PRJEB7988) | marine metagenome | biome: marine biome (ENVO:00000447); feature: deep chlorophyll maximum layer (ENVO:xxxxxxxx); material: "saline water (ENVO:00002010), including plankton (ENVO:xxxxxxxx)" | depth 50 m
AAGAATCTTTAAAAGATTTTCCTACTATAGGAGAAAGCGCAATACCTAAACCACAACAAATAACTTTAGACGATGTATTAGAACCTGTTGAAAAAATAAAAACAAATTTAATGAGGAAACCAACTGTTCCAAAAACTCCTCCTATAAATCAAATTTTAGATACTTATAACACTAACACATCACAAAAACTTACACAGTCAGTATCTTCAATAGTAGCAAGAAGTCCTGAAGAAGCAGCTATGTTTCCTTCAGATGTAGGTGATCTTGTTTTAAATACAGAACAAAAACAAGACACGTTGCTCGGTAAAGCAAAAGACTTTGTTACAGAAACTTTTGGAGAAATAAAAGATGATGTTGTAGAAGAAGGAAAACAAAAAATAAAAACGTTTGCTAAAAATAAAACTATGGAGTTCTTAGGATTTAAAGAAGGGCAAGAAGGTGTTCAGGGAGAAAACGGTTCTTATAATGGCTCTATGATTCCAATGTTATCTAGAACGGACTCAGGAATAAACTTTACAAACTCTGCAACAATAGATGCTTTTGCTAAACAAGGAAACAATCACTTAGCTTACAGCATGGCTAATCTTGGACATGTAGGCAATATCTTTGATAGGTATAACAATCCAGTTGCAAACGAACAAATGACAAGTTATTACTTAGCACCTAATATAAACAAACAACTAGCAGGAGCAAGCTAAATGGAAATGGAACAGTATAGTCAGGAAGGTGTAGACGCAATAGTAAACGCAGGTAAACCTATTCCTGGACAGTCTTTAACAAATAATCCAGAAGAGCCTTATGCATGGGAAGGCCCTACAGAGTTTACTAAGTTTAAAGAAGCTTTAGATTATGTAGCTGCTGAATTGTTACAAGAAGATGTATATACTGCTGTAGTGCTTGCTCTTGGAGATGGAGTAACTGTAACTGATATGGCTACTCAAATAGGCTATGTAGGCTTTAGAGAAGGTAAATGGAATCCTGATTTAATGTTAATGTTAATGGAGCCATTAATGTATTTATTAATGTCTTTATGTGAAAAGGCAGGAATACAATATAGAGTCGATAGTGAAGACAATCTAGACGAAGAATCTGATCAGAGTTTATTAGAACAAAAAGCTAAGAACATAGCTGAAATGACAAAAGCTAAAATGGAAAAAGCTTCTGGTATTCCTGCAGGAGCAATACCTAAAGACATAGAAGCTAAACTTGAACAGATTGAAATACCGCAAGAAAGTTTATTAGCTAAAGCTGAACCTGCTCCAGAGCAACCTGAAAGCTTATTAGAAAGAGGACAATAACATGGCAAGATATGAAGATACTGCTACACCTTTTGCAGAACAACAGTTTGCAGGGGTTCGTGAGCGTAAACAAAAAGAAGCAGAAAAACAGGACAAGTTTGCTAAAAGACTTTTAATGTTTAAAACAGTAGCAGAAGGAGCTAATGCTGTTATTAATCAAAGAGCAGATCAACTAGAAGCAAATCAAACAGCTAAAAAAACAGCGTATCAAAAAACAGTACAAACTGCAGAAGATTTATTAAAACAAGAAACACAGTTAAGATCAGCTAATATGACTGCAGAAAATTATTATACTAATATATACTATAATCAACTTGTTCAAGATGCTGAAACTACTTATGCAAATTACAATTTAGGAGCTACAACTAACAAAGCAGGAACAACAGCACATAATTTTTTAAGAGCTGAAGCAAGTCGATTAGGTAAAGAAAAAGCTACTTTGTTTGAAAATGCTGTTACACAAGCAAAAGATGTTGGAACATTAGAAGATTTTGACAAGCGTTGGGATTCTTTACAAGATATACAATCACCTAGAACTATTTTTGGAGCTGTAACAAGTGCAGCTAAAAATGTTTTTGAAAAAGAAACACCCGAAACTGTAGCTTATAAAGAAGGTATTGCAACAGACGCTTTATTTAATCAACCAATAGTTAAAGAGTATAAAGAGTTTGGAGACTCTTTAAAAATTTATAGTAAAGCAGGTTTTGATGTAGGAAGTATAATAAATGATTTAGGATCTAATTTTGATATGGTTGTTAAGCAAGGAGATCCAAATGTAACTTCAGTTAGTGAAACATATATAGATGCTAACGGAGTTAAAAGAAATAAAACAAAGTTAGTTGTTTATTCAAAAGACGCAAATGAAAACATAAACATTATACAAGAAACAGTATCGGATGCGATTGTTCCTGCAGAAGCTATTGAAACAACTTCTATTGAAAAAGCTTTAGAATCTGTTCCTGATCGTTATAAAGATGTGGCTGCAGAATATTTTACAGGTACTTATTCTACTCAAGAAGATTTAATGAGTTTTTTTAAGTGGCAAGCTTCAGATAAAGCTTTTCGTAAAAGTCCTATTAAAGATGTAAAAGATGGTATAGATCTTGTTAAAGCTGCACAAGCAGATATACTATCAAGTCTTGGTTTTTTAACTCAAGAACAAATAGATGAACATGGTCTTACTGGTTATGAAGTAGGCGAACAAATGTATAATGTTGATTTAGATAAAAATAATTTAGTTACTCCAAGACCAGAATTTGGAAAAGTAATAAGGGCTGAAGGCTGGGATTTTGTAAGTCTTGTTGACAGTTATTTTGAAAACTTTGATATAACAGGTCTTGAAATGTTTGGTACTCCTGAAGAAGGAAGAACAATATCTAGCTCAACTGTATATAGGCAAGAAGTTAAAAGACAGTTTAATAAACAATCACAAAAAACTGAACTTTTAAAAACATTTGAACTTATAGTTCCAGACACAAGTAGAACAATATTAACAGATTCTAAAAATATAATTAGTGGACTAGTAGAAAATGCTGAAAAAGATGGTGAAAGTGGTCTTATAACTTTAGATACAATAAAAGATTTAAGTAAACTTGGAATTGGTCTTGATGGTATGGGTACAATTACTGTTGATTTAGATGATAAATTAATTTATTACAAAAAAGATGAAGAAGAAAAAAAAGAAAAAGATGAAGATAAAGAAGAAAAAGAAAAAGATTTAACTGCTAGTGATGATTTTACTATACAATATCAAGATAAAAAACTTTTAGATTTTGGAAAAGTAAACACCATATTAGCAGATTTAGATGTGTCAGACCTTAGTAAAGATGAGCTAGTGTATTTATCAACTTTAAGTATTTATGATATAAAAAGCAGGATAGGATTAGAAGATATTTCAAAAGGTGGTTTACTTAAATCAGGGAAAGATCTTCTTTTTGTTGAAAGAATGAATGAAAAATTAGCTATGTTTAAAAATTTAGATATTGTTCAAGAAGAAATAAAAGATAGGTTTAGAGGAGAACTGCCCTATAGTATATTAGGTAAAGGATCTGGAACTTTACCTGAAGAATTTTATGCTCAATTAAAAGAATTATTTATAACAAACCTTGCTATGGTTTAAGCAATGAAATACAAAAGACCTTCGTACTCTGAAGAAGAGTTAAAAAAATATCAAGAACTTGTTCCTACGTTCGGACTTTCAAAGTCTGATGCACTTTCTTATGTAGCAAAAATGGGAGCTTCTGATTCTATAAGAGGAATACAGCAAATGGGAGCTAAACTTTTTGGAGCTGATGAAACTATAGAAGAGCTTAAAAAACAAGATAAAAAACTACAAGCTATTCTTGAAAACCCTGAATACGGTAACGCAGCTTTAGGAACTTTTTTAACTTCAGCTATTGTAGCAGATCCTGTTGGATGGATTCCTATATTTGGTACAGCAAAAAAAGCTAAAACTATTTTTGATTTTGCTAAGTATGGAGCTATGGCAGGTGGTGTCCATTCTGGTATGGGATATGTAAGTGAAGAAGCACCCGGACTTATAGGTGAAAAACAAAGCAGACTTGAAAATACTTTACTGGGTGTAGGATTTGGTGGTACGTTAGGTGCTGTTGCTCCTACTACTGTTAACGCAATTCAAAGAGCTAGAGGAAAAGATCCTATCTATGGGCTAACAAAAGAAATAAACTATACTAAAAAAGAAGATGTTGATGTAATAGTTAAATCGCCTAAAAAAGAAACAGTAGCTCAACAACAAGATGAATTTTATATAGCAAACTTTGGTGTTCCTTCTGTACCTAGACCTTTAGCTGATCCAATAGATACAACTAAGTTAATTAACTTTACTGATGCTAAACCTATTAGAGATAAAAATAAAATAAATACATTTTATAAAGGTTTTCAAATAACAAAAGATCCTAAATCTAATTCTTTTCTTATGTTTATTCCAGGCGAAAAGATAGCTGAAAAATCTTTTAAAACTTTTAAAAAAGCTAGAGCGCACATAGATAAGTTTGCTATACAAGACGCAAGAAGAAATTTAAAAACAAGACAAGCTAATTTAAACAACAAAGAATTAAAACTAAATGATCTTCAAAAAGAAGAACTACAAAAATCTATTGATGTTGGTAAGTCTTATAGAGACAGAAGAGCTGGGCAGTTAGAAAGTCGTGAGATAAATTACGCAGAAGAACTAACAAATCTTGAAGCGTCTATGAAAAAAGTAAGGCAACAAAAAAGAAAAGCTTCTAAAGATATAAGATTTGCTGATAGAAGATTAAAACCTATAGAGTCTTCTAAAACTCATAGAATCTCTGAACAAAAAGAATATCCTTTTTTCTTATGGTATCCGGGTTTATCTAAATCTTATAGAAAAGGACTTAGGTTTAAATCTTACGAAGATGCTAAAAGACATATTTTTGTACAACAACGAAAAGGAAATATTGCAGGAGATAGTAGAATAGAAATACACACAGGTTCTCCTTCTAAAATTAATCGAGGCCCAGATTCTAAAACTTTAAAACAAGCAGGAACATTTAAAAGTTTTGCAGACGAATATGAAAACAGTAGACTAGCTGTTATAGAAAGTTCTGATTCTTATCTTAATAAAAGCAAAGTAAGAAGAGATGCTTTAAGACAACAACAAAGAGATACAGACGTTAAATTAGAAACAGAAGCAAAAGGACAAGGAGCAGGCCCTACTGATGAATTTTATAAAGGTAGATTTTCTAATGAACCAGAATATGACGAAGCTATTAAGACTATAGTAAAAGAAACAAGCAAAGAAGGATCAGATAAAGTTACAAAGATGAATCCAGTATTAGATTTTTATCAAGAGTTTGCTGGTAAAACAATTAAGAATTTTGTTTTTAACAATGCTGGATCTTCTTTGTTAGGTTTTGCATCAGGAGTAGGTACATACAACGCACAGAATGAACACACTTCAACTTTTTCTGAAAGGTTTACTACTGCCATGCTTGCTACTTTTGCTGTGGGTGCAGGAGCAAATAAAATTGGAAAACTTAAATTAAATAAAACAGACGAAATGATTTCTGAAAGATTAAGCAGAATGTTTATAGATGACTATGGTTTAGACGCTCCTTATAAATCTTTAAGAGAAGATCTCCAGTTCAATCAAAATACTTTTGCAAGTAAATTTTTAACACTTGCAGAAGAAGCAAATGAAAAATTAAATAAAAACGAACGTAAATTATTTTATAATTTTATGATTGGAGAACTTGACGATGTTTCAAATTTATCTGAGGAAGGTTTAAAGTTAACTGGAAGAGCAAGAGTTTTAATAAAAGACATGGGACAAAAGTATGTAGATGAAGGGCTTCTTGATCCAGAAGTATTTAAAAAGAACGCAGGGATTTATTTACATAGAAGCTATATAAAAAGTGTAAAAGATCCTAAATATAAAAAACAACTACAGCTTGCTAGGCAGATTACTCTTGTAGGAGAAAATTTAAGAAGTAGAGGAGATACTAGAGTATATACAAGTGCTAAAAAATATAGAGCAGCAGCTAAGAAACTTAAAAATAATGGGTGGGAAATATTAGAACAAAAAGGTTCTTTTAAAAAACCACCTAAAAGAAAAAAAGGCGAAAAGAAACAAAAAGAAAAAACAGAACCGTTTTTTATAAAATTAAGAAAAGATTACACAAAAGAACAACGTATAGAATTTGGAGAAATAGAAGATATTGCTTTTGCTATAGCAGAGACAGGAAGATTAATGTCAAACGATTTAGCTACTGCTAAATTTTTTAGAAAAATATCAGAAAATAAAAATTATTTTATTGCAGATGACGATGCTTACCAAGCTTTAGGAAGCCCTGAAAATTTTGTTAAAGTTTCTGGCGAATCAGTCAAAGGCGCAAGTGCTAAAAAATTTGGAAAGTTATCAGGTGGTTATCTTAAAAGAGAAGTATACGATGACATTACAAGAATGTACAGAATTAAACTTGATAACGAAAGTAAAATGTTTGATGATTTAACAGAAAAGTTTGACGGAATACAAAGATACTGGAAGCTTTCAAAGACTGCGTGGAATCCTGCAACTCATTTTAACAACACAGTTTCTAACTTTATGTTATTAGACTTTGCAGACACTAAAGTAGAAATGTTAGTAAAAGCTGCAAAAGAATTTAAACTAGGAAAAAATTCTGAGCTATTACAAATGGCTACTAAAAGAGGAATTTTTGATGTTGACGTAACTACAAGAGAATTAAAAAGTATTGTGCAAGAGTATGGAGCTAAAGCATCAGATGGTTCGTATTCATTAGGTGGAGAAGTTGCAAAAGCTTTAGAAGAAATAACAGAACTTGACAATGTTACAGAGGCTTTAACTTTTTCTGATCGCGTATGGAGAGGTGCTTCAAAAGTTAAAAAAGCTACGCTTGGAAATCTTGAAAAAGCTTATCAGTTTGAAGATCAAGTTTTTAGAATGGCTGTGTTTATGGACAGATTAAACAAAGGCATGGATGAAAAGATTGCAGCAAGAGAAGCTAAAAAGTGGTTCATTGATTATGATATTAATGCACCCATGATTAATAGACTAAGAAGAACAGTAACTCCTTTTTTAAGTTATACTTATAGAGTAGTACCTTTATTAGCTGAAGCAGCTATATTAAGACCTCATAAGTTTGCTAAATGGGCAGCTATTGGATACGGTTTAAATGAAGTTGGAAAACAAATTGGTGGAGGAAACGAAGAGCTTGAAAGAGTTACAATGCGTGACGAGCTTTCTAAAAGACTTTATGGACTTCCGTTCATGCCTCCAAGAATGATTAAGTTACCTTTTGATTCAAACGATGGAGATTCTCAATACATAGATATAAGTAGATTAGTTCCCGGTGGAGATATTTTTGATCAAAGAGAAGGAGAAGGTTTTGCAATTCCAGGACTACCTTCACCTGCGCAACCCGGTGGTCTGCTTGTAGATATTCCTTTGATTATGGGTACTAAAAAGAATCCTTTTACTGGACAAGATATAGAAGGGATAGGAAGAAGTGGCGTGTTTGGAGATGCTCTTCCTATTGCAAAAGCTATTGTACAAAACTTAACTCCTAATGTTGCTATACTTCCCGGCTCGTATGCGTATAAAAAAATGCAAACAGCTACAGAACAAGATATTCCTTTTATAACAGGAAAAAGAGAACCTTCTTACTACGCGCCCGGCTCTAAGTATGCTGCAAAATATTCACCTCTTGAAGCTCTTGCTTTTACTTTAGGTATAAAACTAAGACCACAGAATGTTAGAGTAAACGAAAGATTAAAACAGGTAGATTATAATCAAAAATTAAAAGAATTAGAAAAAATAAGAGGACAGTACTTAAAAGATTTTAGAAACAACAAAAACATTTTTAGTATGAAAGAAGTAAGAGAAAAACAAGCAGAAATAGATTTAGAAATATTACAACTAGCTGCTGAGTTTGAAGTATATAAAAGAGAAAAATCAAAAGCTAGAGCTAAAGATGTTCGTTTATCTAAAACAAAGGGAGGTTTAGTAGAAGGAAAGGATGTTCCTTTTACTAAAGAAAACCCTGCAGAAACAATTAACCCATATACAGGAGAACCTTATCAAGTTTCTGAAGAAACAAGAAGATCATCTTTGTTAAATACTTTAAGAGATAGGATTACTAGAGTACAAAAAAGTGGTGGAGGAGAAACAACAATTAAAGACATAGATAAAAGAAATGTAATTTTAAACGCTTTAAAATCACAAGGTTCTGGTGATAGGTTTTATTATACTGACGAAGAAATACAAGAATTAAAAAACTATGGAAGTAGCGTAGCTCTTGTAGAGTCTGATAGAAAACCAAGTGCTGTTCAGATAGTGGCAGGAAAAGCTGTAGGCGCAGGTAGAGGTAAATATCAATATGAAGTTTCTATTAACGAACTTGATAGTACTTTAGGAGGAAGTGGTGCAAATAAGACAGCACTACAAAGATATAAAAATTTTCATAAAATGTATAACATTCCTTTAACTGCTAGAGATCAAGAAATTATAGATGAGATAGATAATAACTTAGATTTTTCTACTTTATCAGAACAAGAGCAAGATGCTATTTTTTATGCAGATCAGGCAATGGGTTCGTTATCTTTAGAAGACTTAGTAACTGGTAAAATAAGTTATAACGATGCGTGGTATACTACACACTACGCAGGTAAAGACGAAACAAAAAGAAACAAGCTGAATGAAAGATTATATAATGAATAGTGATATACTTATAATGTATCACGAAGATGATTTAGACAGGGGGTATCGCATAGATTGTAAGATGCGGTCTAAACAGGACTTAGCTTGGTTAAAGCGAGAAGAGTTTAGAAAAGTCTATGAAGAGCTACTACATACACACTTAGTAGGAATGCCAGAGTTACCATTAGAACTTGTAATGGAGTCAGTAGACACCATACTCAAAGGTGACATACGTTTTAACCCCGATGAACTAACTAGAGGAAAGTAAATGAAATTTGGAATGATAAAAAACTTAATAGGCGCAGTAGCTCCTACTATAGGTACAGCATTAGGTGGGCCTATGGGCAATATGGCAGCCAATATGGTAGCCGATGCGCTTGGTTGTGAACCTACACCTAAGAAGATAGAACAAGCAGTACAACAAGCAACACCTGAACAGCTTGCAGAGATTAAAAAGATAGACGCAGACTTTGAAATTAAGATGAAAGAGTTAGATGTTGATCTATATGCTCTTGAGACTAAAGACATACAGGATGCTAGAGGCAAGTTTTCTAAAGATTGGACAGCTCGTATCATAGGTGTAACAGTAGTAGGTGGATTTATGGGATACATATTCTTAGTAACCCTGCAGCCTCCAGAGCAGAACAGCGAAGCTCTAATCAACTTAGTTTTGGGATACCTTGGAGGTCTTGCAAGTGCAATAATCAGTTTTTATTTTGGAGCAAGTAATACAAAGGATAAAGAATAATGACTAATATAAACCATACACCGCAGTACAAAGCTTTAAAAGCTGTATATAAAGGTGAAATAGCTAAAGCCGAAGCAAACTTATCTGTATACTTTAAAAATAGTGTAGGTGTAGGAGAACACGCAGACATTGTAGAAGTTATGGATGAACAGTTAGATAAACTTGCACAAGCTAAAGATAAATTAGAAGCATTAGAGGACTTAATGTTATGAGAAAAGGTGGATTTAGAAATCAAGCTAGAAGACAAGAAGTTAGAAACAAGAAAAAATTTAATTTTAAAAAACAACAAATAAAACTAAGAGATCAAATGGATTATTATGGCAGTCAAAAAGAAAAAAAAATCAACAGTAAATAAAGCAGGTAATTATACTAAACCTACTATG
>CERA01026160.1_pt1 | contig 9594 bp, 3 predicted proteins | sample 530881 | NCBI WGS metagenome assembly CERA01 (sample SAMEA2621061, study PRJEB7988) | marine metagenome | biome: marine biome (ENVO:00000447); feature: deep chlorophyll maximum layer (ENVO:xxxxxxxx); material: "saline water (ENVO:00002010), including plankton (ENVO:xxxxxxxx)" | depth 50 m
GGTGTGGTTGGAGGTCAGAACTTCTCATGAGACAGAGTGTACCTTTCAATAGAACAATTCAAACAGCGTTGGATCTTAATGGTCCAACTCTTGGTATGCAGAGTCAACCAGTTGGAACTTCCTGTAGTGTAGCATCAGGAATAGCAACATTCATAGGTATTGGCACTGCTATATTTCCAGCTGGTCAAACAGCAAGAAAAACCAATTCAGGTACTATTACACATCAATGGCATCAAGTAGGTGTTGGTGCTTTAACTGATGGTACAAATATTACTGGGTCAGGAACTACAACTTTGACCCTATCTGGTTTAACTAGTCCAACTGATAATCAGAATGAATATTTCTGTAAGATAGGATATGATCCAAGTGATTTATCTCCTAATGCAATCAATGAACCATTTGATTCTTCATCAGCAAAAGTCACAGTTTCTCCTGTAATTAGTATAACAACACAACCTGAAAATGTTACAATTGAACAAGGTAATCCAGCTACATTTAGTGTTGTAGCATCCACAAGTGATGGCAGTGATCAAGATTTAAAATATCAATGGGTTATGGATGGTGAAAATTTACAAGATGGTAGATCTATTCTTCTTGATCGTGGACAAACTGTAGTTTTTGGTGCTGAATCACCTACATTGTCTATTGAAAGAACATATACTGATTTTAATAAATTATTTTGCAAAGTATCACATGCCACTGCAAATCCAGGAATAGTAACAACAACTCAAGCAAATTTAGATATCACATCTCCTAGATTTCTTCTCGCTTATCAAAGATTTGGTGATGGAAAAACTTCTCTTGCTGATAGTGGACAAAGAGAGTTAAAATCATTAGGTGCATTATCATTTAGAGCTGATACTGATCCTGATAATAGAATTGTAGTGGTACATGCTCCTGAAAATGATATTGATGTAAAAATTACAATGGGTGGAGCAGCAGGTGAAGATTTTGGGACATCAAAAGGAGGAGAGGGTGGAATTTCTGTATTTAAAGTAACATTTAAAAAGGGTGATGAATATCTTATAAAATTAGGAGTTAATCCTGGACAAGGTGGTGCTCCTAGAGGTGGTAATAGAAGTTCTAGAGCAGGTGGAGGTGGTGGTCTTGCTGCCATTTATCACAAAGGTAAATTGATTGCAGTATGTGGTGGTGGAGGTGGTGCTGGTAGTAGCAATAATGGTGGAGATGGTGGAGGACTTCAAGTAGAAGGTGAGGATGGATTTGGTGGTGGTAATGTAGGGAGAGGCGGAGATACATTTACACAAGGATTACTTCCTACAGGTGGTATGACACAAGCTGGAAGTGGTGGAGCAGCTGATTTTGACAGCAACTCAACTGGTGGAGGTAGAATAGGAGGATGCACAGTTGGTAGTGCATGGTGGAGAAATGCAGGATTTTCACCTTGTCAAGATGTTTCTGGAGCTACTCGTTTTAGAAATTCTGATGGAAGTCTTAATACTGCAACAGCATTATTGTCTAGAGGTTTTAAATCTGGACAGGGTTTTATAAACAATGGTGGTGCTGGAGGAGGTACTGGTTGTGGAGCAGGTGGTGCTGGAGCTAATGGAGGTAGTGGAGCATTAAGTGTTGGTAGAGGTGGTGGAGGTGCATCAGGTTATGCCAGTGATGAAGTAGAACTTCTTTCTAGTTCTGTTTTATCATCAGGAACAAGATTAGGTGGTAATGATGGTGTAGCTTTTATTTCTTTTGAGGCATGGGAAGGTATTTCTCTTGAAGATCCTGACCCATATGTTCCTAATATTCCACCTAAAGTTTTTGAGGATGTTTTATTAGTTGAGAGATTTAGTGTAAATAGAAATGCTGGCGATAGTAATACAGTTACTTTTACCTTGCAAAGTGGAACTGGTCCAAACACACTTAGATTTGGACCTAATGGTGGTACAGTAACAGCACAAATAGGAAAAGGTGCTGTTTATCAACGAACAAGTTCTACAAATAGTGGTCCTGGTAATTTAGCATTTAGACTTAATGGAAATACATTAGGTTTAGATGATAGGCAAGGTTCTGGTGCTGATAATGATTATAATGATTTACAAATCACTCCAACTAATGGAACATTTACAAGCACCTCAAGATTAGTTTATTAATAATGTTGTATAAATAACTAAAACCTGTGGGGATAGTGAACCACTTAGCTTATGGCTGTAAATAAGAATTTTGTAGTCAAAAATGGTATAGAGGTTGGCACAAGGTTAATTGTTGCTGATACTCAAAATACCCATGTAGGTCTGGGGACAACTGCTCCCTTGACAACTCTTGACGTCAGAGGCGATGTAAGATTTGCTGATGATGGAGGGACCACTGTCAATACAGTGGATATTGCTGGTATCACTACCTTTAGGAAAGATGTTAACATTGGAGTGGGTGCTACCACTGTTAAGGTTGATGTCAATAATGGTTATGTTGGTATCAACTCTGCTTCACCAAGTTTTGCTCTTGATGTAAAAGCAGGTGCTGGTGACACATTAGCAGCATCATTTGATAATGACATATTTGCTCCCAATTTAATTGTATCTGGGGGTTCAATTAATTATATTGTTGCCATTGCTGCAACTATTGGCACTTTAGGTGTCACTGGTGTTGCAACAGCAAACCAATTAGTAGTTTCAGGTTTAACAACACTTGCTCAAAATGGTGGTATAACAACCACTGGTGGAGACCTTTATGTTGGTGGTGACTTATTTGTTAAAGATGATGTAGTATATGATGAGGTAACTGGTAGAAACCTTAATATTACTGGTGTTGGCACCATTAATGGTGTAAAGATTGGTGATCCATCTGGAATTGTAACAGCAAGTAGTGCCAGTGGAATTGTAACTTATTTTGGTGATGGTTCTAATTTAACAGGAACTGCTCCTAGTCTTGTTGCTGCAGTTGGTGTTTCTTCTGGTGGAACTCTCATTGGTGCTGGTGCAACAATGATTGACTTTGCTGCTGTAAATGCCACCATAACAGCAACACCAACTGTATCTGGGGTTTCTACAGTAACTGTTACTCCTAGTGTCTCACTTGGACTTGTTATTGCACTTGGTGCTTGATAAATATCTCTAACACGTAAAGAAAAATGGCAGAAGCTTTCACAAATAAATTAGCAAGAGCTGTAGGGGTTGTTAACTCAAGTACAGGTGGTGCTATTGGAATTACAACTAACTTGATTACTGGTATCTCTACTAGTGGGTTGACAACTGGTGATTTGGTTGACAATCAAAATTATATTGCTGGAACAATTATTTCATCAATTGGTGCTGGTCAAGTTGTTGTTGATAGAGACTCTACCAATACAGCATCTGCTACAAGTCAGAATGTTAAATTTCTTCAACCAACAACCATTTATACCTCACCTGGTGGTACAAAATCAATTTTGATTGGTGGTACTTTTGCAAACAATACTAACAATCAAGTATCACTAACTGTTAGTATTACAGATAATAGTGCAGGAATTACTGCAGCAATTGCAAGTAAGATTCCTGTTCCTGCTGGTTCATCTTTTGTTATCTCTGACACTGGTAAGACACTTCTAGAAGCAAGTGATGCCATTAAAGTTTCTTGTGATACTGCAAATGCAATTGATGTAAACATTAGCATCCTTACAGGAGTTAACTAATGGATAGAAATGGATATATTGGAAGAGCTCCTGCTGATTCATCAGTAATTGTAGCTAGACAGGTTTTTTCTCCCAGTGGAGTAACAACTGACTTCACATTTACTTCTGGATACACACCTGGATATCTTGACCTTTATCTTAATGGTTCAAGACTTGTTGAAGGAACTGACTATACTGCTACAGATACTTCTACTATATCAGTTTTAAATGGTGGTGCTGATGGTGGTGATGTTGTTGAAGCAGTAGCATATAAAGCATTTAATGTAGCAACCGCAACTGTTGGAATTAGTTCAGCAGGAACTTCTATTGGTAGTGTTAATGCACTCAATTTTATAGGAACAGGGAATACATTCGCACTTAGAGGTAGCACCATTGATATCAGTATTTCTGGTAGTGGTGGTGGCAGTGGTGTTGCATCTACCATCACAGTTGCTGATGAGTCAAGTGATACCACTTGCTTCCCTGTATTTGTTACTGCTGCTACAGGAGATTTAAATCCCAAGAGTGGGTCTAACTTAACATTTAATTCTAGTTCAGGTGCATTAACAGCATCATCATTTGTTGGTGCTTTGACTGGTGATGTTACTGGAACTGCAACCACTGCTACGTTAGCGAATACTGCTACTGTTGCTACGAATGCACAGGGATTAACTGGCACTCCAAATATATCAGTAGGTACAATATCAGCAAGTGGTAGTGTATCTATTGCAGGAACTTTAACATATGAAGATGTAACTAATATCGATTCTGTTGGTATTATAACTGCAAGAAGTGATATATCAATTGCTGATAAAATCATCCACACTGGTGACACTAACACTGCCATCAGGTTTCCTGCTGCTGATACATTTACAGTAGAGACTGCTGGTAGTGAAGTAGCACGTTTTGATTCCAGTCAAAGGTTATTGATTGGTGCAAATTCCAGTACTTCAGTTGCTAGTGAATCTACTCGTTTGCAAGTTGTAGGAGCTACTAATGATTCTTCAAGAGTTTCAATTATCAATAATGGAAATAACAGTGGTGGTGGCGGAATACAAATTGCAAAAGCAAGAGGTGCTGGTGGAACTATAGTTCAAAATAACGATGAAGTTGGTCACGTTATTTTTGCTGCAGGTGATGGTACTGATTTCGCCTCAATCTCATCTCAAATTTCATGTGAGATTGACGGTACCCCTGGAGGAAATGATGTTCCAGGAAGATTGACATTCCACACAACAGCCGACGGAGCAGCATCACCAACAGAAAGACTTCGTATAGATTCAAATGGTAATCTTGGTATTGGTGAGAATTCTCCTGCCACTAAAGTACATATTAAAGGAACTACTCCAACTTTAAGGATAGCCAATGGAACATCACAAGTTGCAGAAATAAAAGCAGACACGTCTGCTACAATGTTTAGAACAACAACTAATCATCCGTTGTTGTTTGGTACTAATGATACAGAAAGACTTCGTATTGGATCATCAGGACAAATTGGTATTGCTGGTGCAAACTATGGATCATCTGGTCAAGTATTAACATCTAAGGGTTCTGGTTCTGCAGTAGCTTGGGAAAGTGTCAGTGTTGGACTTACCACAGAGGCAGCAACTGTTACTAATGGACAAACAACCCTCTTAGATCTTGGTAGTGCTCAAGATCATAAATTAACTTGCACTGGAACTGTAACAATTTCTTGTACTGGTGGAACAGAAGCAGAAAGTCATACAGTAAGAATTATCAACTCTGGTATTACAACTGTAGGATTTAGCACATACTTCTTATTCCCATCAGGTTCTACACCAGTATTACCTACTGCAAGTGGAGCAATTAGTTTAATTTCATTCACGGTAAATAGGGTAGGAGCAGGTGGAACACAACTACTTGCTGGCGCATCACTTAACTTTAGCTGAGGGTAGATAAATGGGAATAGCATTACCTCAGGTAGTTACATCTGATAGGGCATCTGGTGCTCAGGTTATTGATGGTAGTTTGAAGTTTGTTGATGGTTCCTCTCAACAATTGACAAAAACTTTTAGTTCTGCTGGCAATAGAAGAACAAATACTTTCAGTTGTTGGATAAAAAGGAGTGGTGTTCAATTAGAGAATATTTTCAGTGCTAGTAGTGGAACTGGAACTAATCACAATTTTATAAGATTTAATAGTGGTAAAATTGAATTTTACATGAATGAAACATCTGAAGGTTCAAAAGTTCCTGCTGTTCAGCACAGAGATATTGGATGGTATCATCTTGTTTTTATTATAGACACTACAAATAGCACTGCTGATGACAGGATGAGAATCTATGTTAATAGTGTAAGATTAGCCCCACCATTAACCACATTTGATACTAGCAATAATCCATCTCAAAACTATGAAGGATATTTTGGATCTAATGTAAAGCATACTATTGGATCAAAACATAATGACAGTCAGTATTATGATGGACAAATGTCTCAGGTCTATTTCATAGACGGACTAGCACTTGAACCTGAAAATTTTGGATTCACTGACCCACTCACAAATACTTGGAGACCTAAGAAGTTTAGTGGAACCTTCCCCTCAGACACTGCTGCATCATCAATATTTTCATCAAACACATTATTAACTTGGGCAGGAGGAACAACAGAAAGTAACTGGGCATTATCTAATTCAAATAAAACAGCAACATACTCTGGAAGCAGCAGTTATTCTGATGTATATACTGCAGCATTAAATTCATCAACTACATATGCATTTAGATTAACTAGCACTGGAGTAGACAGTAATGGTGGATGGTTTTTTACTGCTAGCACTGGTGTTAGTGGCACTCATCCAGATGAAAGAGGTGGTGATACTTTAGGACAAAGAGCAAATGAAACTACTCTTGGTGCTCATGGAACTTTTGCAACTGCAAACAGTGTCAGTGCAGGACAAGGTGCGATGTCTGGATTTGGTGATTCGCAACCATCAGCGGGATCAGGTATTGATTTTATTGTTAATATGACTGCCAGAAAAGTATGGGTTAAGGCAGCTAGTTCTGGATCTTATGTAGGTGGAGGAGATCCAACTAATTCAAGTTCAACTGCAAGTTTCTTATTGCCATCTGGAACAATTTATTTTGGAAATGTTCAATATGATGGAGGTACGGTTACATATGGTGATGATGCTACTTTTAATCAGAGTTTCTACCTCCCATTGGATGGAAACTCACCAATTGGAGAAGATAAATCTGGTAAAGGAAACAACTGGACACCAGTAAACTTTGGTGGTTCAGTAGCACTTGATAACCCACATGTATCTGGTGCAAGACCAATCTTGAATACACTTCCTGGTGGAACTCAGGCAGGAGTTGGTGTATTTGGAAGTAAAGAAAATGTAGGATATGCTGTCACTGTAGCTCCAAAAACTGGTGGAGGTAATGCATATTATCTGGATGGTGTAGAAAGACCAGCTCTAACTGGATTAATTCGCGGTGCTACCTATACCTTTAACACAACAGATTCAACAAATGACACTCATCCATTTGTCTTTGGAACAACTGCAGAGGGTGATAATTACAATGATGGTGTAGCAAGAAGTCATAATGATGGAACTACCTGGAGTAGTTCAGTAACAGCAACTAATGGTTTTAAAAGTGGATTACCTGCTTCACAGGCATTTGATGGAGATGAAGATACAAGGGCTGGTAATGATAACTCTAGTGGTGCTGGTAATCTTACTTTTACTTTAGACTTAAAAAATGTTCATAAGGTTGAGGTTCGCACAGGACTTAATAATACAGTTACAATTAATGGCAGTACTAATGCTGGCACAGCAGCATTAGATCCTCAGTATATTGTATACGAACCAGGATCAACATTTAATCTTACTGAAATAAAAATTACATCAAATGGTCAATCTGGGTATAGATCTGATCTCTTTGCAATCAAAGTCGATAATGTTTTATTAAGAGATTCAACTGACAATAGATACACTGCAATTACTGTCCCACATAATGCGCCCAACACCTTGTATTATCATTGTGGTGTTCACTCTGGTATGGGTAACAGTATCAGTGACATAACAACTGATGAGACCAAGGCTGACCCTTATGCTTGGAGGAATGTTCTTGCACTTCCATTGGTTGGTAGTAATAGTGATTTAAGTAATTCTGTCAACTGCACAAGCACAACAAAAGGCATGACTAACCGTGGAGATGCCGCAGCATCTTCTGACACCAGCAATTTTTATGTTGGTAGTTTTGAATTTGATGGTAGTGGTGATAGTATTACATCCCCATATCGAAGTGATTTTGATTTTACATCAGGTGATTTTACTGTTGAGTGCTGGGTAAGACAAGATGATACCAGTAGTTTTGATGTATTTGTTGGTAAATATGGTGGGTCAAGTAGTGGTGAGTTTATTGTAGGAAAGAACGCAAACACACCTACATTTTATTGGCAAGATAGCAGTGGAAATGCAAATATAAATGCTACTAATTTTAGAGGAAATACTTCTAGTTGGTATCACATGGCATGTGTGAGAGAGGGAAATGTATTCACGATGTATATCAATGGTGTCTGTGAAAACTCTACCACTGATTCCACCACAATTAAAACAACAAATATGAAATTATCAATAGGTAGTGAAAATGGTGCATCAGATAGTCCTTTTGATGGGTATCTGCAAGATGTTCGTATCTATAAAGGAGTTGCAAAGTATTCTGGAACAACAGTAGGAACTCAGTATTTTGTTCCTGCATCAACCTCACCTGATATTCTCCCAGACACTCCATCAGGTGTAAGTGGCAGTTCTGAACTCACCAAGATTACTGATGGTGCTGTGAGTTTTGATGGAAGTGATGATTATTTGTCATTTGCTACCAATTCTGATTTTGGATTGGCAAGTGGAGATGACTTTACAATTGAGTGCTACACATATGCCGAAGCATATACAAATAGTACTTCTTACTCTGAAATAATAAGACAGGGCACAAGCAACGCTGGATCTGATGGTATTTTCTTTCACGTTAATTCTTCTGGAACAGTTAGTTTTAGAATGTCTGGTACAACCAAAACAACTACAGGTACGGTTAATATTGGTGGTTGGAATCATATTGCAGTTAGCAGATCAAGTGGAACTGTTTACATATCAATAAATGGAATGGTTGAAAATCATGGTTCTGTAACAAATTCATCTACTACTGGCGATTTTAGAATTGGTGCAGACTTTGGAGAAAATAATTTTTATAAGGGACAACTCTCAAATGTGAGATTTGTCAAAGGAACTGCACTCTACACGTCAAGATTTACACCACCAACATCAGCACTCACAAATGTAACTAACACAAAACTTCTGTGTTGTCAGTCTAATATTTCTGCAATAACTGCTGCTGTATCTCCTGTAACTATCACAGCAAACGGAAACGCAGTAGCAACCAACTTCAACCCATTCAACACTGATATCAACACAGTTCGTGGACAAGAGACTGGTTATTGTACTTTTAATGTATTAAGGGAAAGAACTGCTGGATACAATCCAACCTTTAAAGATGGTAATCTCTTTATGGATGGAAGAGGTGATGGAACTGGAACACTTTCTGCACAGAGTGGTAAATTCTATTTTGAAGTTACAGTTGATACTGTAGGTAGTGGTGGTCAAATTTTTCTTGGTGTTCAAAATGCTGCATATACTGGTACAGAAAGGAATTGGGGTAATGATAATATAGCTGCTATTAGAGATACTGGTGTTTTCTATGGAACAGGAATGACAGGAACTGCTGGAACTTATACAACAGGTGATACATTGTCATTTGCTTTTGATGTGGACAATAATAAATTGTATATTGCCAAGAATGGTGTTTATTTTAATGGTGGAGTTCCTTCACAGGGAACAGGATTTACTCATAGTGGGATTAACTTCCCAGGTGGATATACACCCATTGTTTCTGATAGTCAAACAGGTCAGAAATATAGATTGAATTGTGGACAAAAACCCTTTAAGTTTCCACCACCAGATGGTTTCCAAAC
>CERA01022332.1_pt1 | contig 9495 bp, 14 predicted proteins | sample 530881 | NCBI WGS metagenome assembly CERA01 (sample SAMEA2621061, study PRJEB7988) | marine metagenome | biome: marine biome (ENVO:00000447); feature: deep chlorophyll maximum layer (ENVO:xxxxxxxx); material: "saline water (ENVO:00002010), including plankton (ENVO:xxxxxxxx)" | depth 50 m
TGCTTCCAGTACATACACTGCTCCTTCAGATGGCAAATACTTTTTCTACACTAAAATATTAAGTGATTGTACATCTAGTGAAACAGTAAAACTATTTTTCAAAAAAAATGGATCAAACTTTGTTGAACATAGAAATACAACGCATGGGGCAAATAGAAGAACATTCTCAATGTCTGCAATTTTAGATTTATCAGCAAGTGATACTGTTGATGTTTTTAAATTTCATGATGGTGGATCTGCAAGAGATGTTGATGGCGATAGTAATAGATCAACTTATTTTATGGGATACAAAATAGCATAGAGGTAATTATGGCGTTATACGAAAAAGTAAAATTATATTTAGAAGCAAATTCAAGAGCTTGGGATGATAACACTGTTGCATTACAAAATGATGGAGATGGTGATTATATTAAAACATGGAATATTGAAGGACTTAACAAACCTACTGATGCTGAATTAGATGCATATGAAGATACAGCAAATTTTAATATAGCTATTAATGATTTAAGAATAGAAAGAAATAAAGATTTACAAGAATCAGATTGGACTGTTTTACAAGACAATCCATTAACGCCTGAAAAAAGATCAGAGTGGATGGTTTTTAGAACAGCTTTGAGAAATATTACAAATGATTTAACTACTGCTGAAGACGTAAATAGTGTAGATTATCCAGATAAACCAAATGGCTAATAATTACAAAAATATTATGGTTGATTTATCATCAACTGATAAAACCACAATATACACTTGTCCAGCCTCAACAACAGCATTAATTAAAACAGTACAAATTACTAATATTGATACAGGTAATATTGAAGTAGAAATGTTTACGACAGACTCTTCAAATTCTAATGCAGAACATGAAATAGCTCATGTTACTATTAATTCTAAAACTGTAGATAATTTAGCTAAAGGTACAATCGTATTAGAAGCTGGTGATGTATTAAAATTAAAAGCAGCAACAGCAAATAAAATTGCAGGAATAATAAGTATATTAGAAATAGATTTTTAATATGGATATTGTTTATATCCCACCACAAGATATTGACAGAGTATGGGTTATTGCAAAACCTTATGTAGATAATGCGTTGGCTTATTCAAACAGGCATCATCACTCCAGCCATTTTAAAAATTTATTAAAAAAAGGGAAACTTCAGTTATGGATTCTCTGGGATGGCAAAAAAGCTACAACAGAAGAAAAGATTAATGGTGTAGTAGTATCAGAGGTTATTCAACGAAGTATTAAAAAAGTATTTCATTTGCCTATTGTTACAGGAAAAAATAGACAGCAATGGCAACATTTAATTGAAAAACTTGAAGATTTTGCTAAGAAACAAGGATGTGATTTAATGGAATTAGTTGCAAGACCTGGTTGGCAAAAGATTCTTGACAAATATAACTATAAGAAGACTCATGTCGTCTTAGAAAAAACCCTAGAAAAGGAGAAAGACTAAATGTCATTTTTATCAGGAGCAGGTGATACAACTCAACAAACAATTGCAGGTGCTTATGCACCAGCCGTACCAGCATTAGGTCAAGTATTATCAGAAGCAACAAATATTTATAATATGGGTGCAGCCGGATCTGGTTATGTTCCACCAACTCAACAAACTTTAACTGGTTTAGCTGGACAAGAACAATTAGCAAATCTTGCTCAACAACAACAGGCAACCACTTTAGCTGGTGGTAATCTTAATCCTTTTCTTTCACCAATGTTACAACAATTTGGTGAGGATGCTTACACTACAGTTGCAAGTCAATTTAGTGGTGCAGGTAGAACACCTTCATCACCAGTAGCACAACAAACTGTTGCAGATATTGTTGCTGGAAAAGCATTACCTTATGCCTTTCAAACGTATGGACAAGAAAGAGGTTTTCAAGAACAACTATCAAGAGCTGTGCCAAGTTTAACCGCAGTAGGTGGTGCATTAGAAAATCTACAAAGACAAGAACAGTTAGCACCATTACAAGCATTACAACAATACTCAGGATTAGTGTCACCAATTGGTTTTGGTTTTCCTACTCAAACTGTAACAAAAGATGTAAATCCTGATTATTTAACAGTTGGTGCTGGAATATTGGATATACTTTTATAATGGCAAAATTACAAAAAATATATTTTGATTTAGAAACTAAATTTAAAGAGAAACCTCTTAAATATTATTTAGTATTATTAATTATAGCGGTGGTATTATGAGCAGTGTCGTAGATACAGTAACGGATGTTGTTTCAGATGTAGCAGGTGGCGTTGAAGATGTTGTAAGCGGAGCAGTAGATGTTGTTGGAGATATCGGACAAACAGTTGTTGATGAAGTAGAAGATTACGATTTTGAAGACGCATTAGCAACTTACATTCAAACTGGAGATCCTTATGCAGCAGCTTATGCTGGTACATCAGGTGATGAAAAAATGGGTTTTGATTATGGTATCAAGGGAGGATCAGATAATGAATCTGCACCAGCTCCTGAGGTTTCGTATGATCCATCAACAGATTCATTTGGTTTTGCTGATCCTAAAGTTTATGGTGGTGATATGCCAAACGTAGAAGCATATCCTGGTCAATCTATTATAGAACCTTTTGCAACACAAGCTGTTGCAGGTTTTGCAAAATCTGCATTAGAACAAGATCAAGCAACTCAAGATCAAATGATAGGTCTAGCAAATTTAACTTTAGAAGGTCTAGGAGGATTACAAGAAATGATCTCCGCAGGTGAATTTGAAAAAACACCATCGTTAAGTTTTTTTAATGCTGAACGACCACAAAGTAATATTTTAGGTAGATATGATCAAGCAAAAGCAAATTTAAATAATATTATGAGACCAGAAGGTTTAATTGATACGCAAGGAAGACTTGGTATTTTTGAAAATTATTTTGAACAGAGAGGATTAATATAATGGGAATATATGATGATGTAATAAAAAAAATGATATTTGGTATGCCAAAAACAGATAAACAAATAGCAACTAGAGGTTTACTTGGTAGAGGTGGACAGTTTGGAAAAGGTAAAGTTCAAGGTTTGTTAGGCAGTGATGATTTTAGACAAGGACTTGGACTAATATCTGCTGGGTTCAGAGGTAAAGGTTTGCAAGAGGCAATGATTGATGCAGAAAAAGCAAAACTATTAAGAGCAAAAAGAATGGGTACTGGTATTGGACAAGGAAAATTAGTTGATGTTTTTGATGTGCAACAAAACAAAAATGTTAAAATTGATGAAAGATTAGTAAGATTAAATCCAAATAGGTATTTATCAAAAAAATCTGCTGGTGAAATTGAAAAGGCTGCAACAAGAACAGCCGTATTAGGTTCTATAGAAAATTTAAAAACACAAGTCAAAAAACAAGGTAGTGGTTTCTTTGAAGGTTTTACTAAAGCTTTTGCTTCTGAAGTAGGTTTAAGTCCTAAATATGCAAAATTTAAAGCAGATACAAAACAATTAGAACTTAATGTAATAAAAGCATTAAGAGGAGCTCAAGTATCAGCAGCAGAGGAAACAAATGTTAGAAAAATATTACCATCTATTTTAGATACAGAATCAGTTTATTTAGCTAAATTAGAATCTTTAAGAGAATATCTACAAAAAATTGATGTTCAGATTAAAGGTGGTGCTTTACCTACAGAACCTGCATCAACAAAAAAAACACCTAAGAAAAAAGACGATCCATTAGAGTTAGGATTCTAGTATGATTACAATTCCACAATTAAAAAAAAAATTTCCTCAATATAATGATATACCAGATGAGGAGTTAGCAGATAAACTTTTTAACAAGTATTACAAAGACAAAATAGATATTAAAGAATTTAAAAGTAAAGTTTTACCTACCGCAGAACAAAAAGCTGGTATGGAAGAAACAGATATATTTTCTGCTGGAGAAGGTGTAGCTGGAACTCCAACTGAATTTCAATTTGGTAGAGATGAAGCTGGTGGATTAGAAAATTATTTAAACTCAGATGATTTTCAAAGACTTGCTGTAGAAGTTTTTGGTGCAGTAGGTGGTATTGTTACAGCAGGTACATTAACAACCGCTAGAACAGCTATTGGTGGCTTATTAAGAGCTAGACCTACACTTACAAGATCATTATTCGCTGGAACTGGTGAGTCTTTAGGTGCAGGTGCATCTCAAGCCTTTGATCCAAAAGAAAGTGTTGTAAGGGAAATGTTAAGAGGTTTTGCAACAGGAGCAAGTGCAGAGGTTATAGGTGCTGCAATACCTAAAATATTAGGTAAAATTGGTTTTAAAGGTGTGAGGTTTACTAAAGAAGCAGAAGAGGCTGAAGCATTAATTAATTCACAAAAAGAAAAAGTTAAAAAAGGGTATTATAAATTAACAGAACAAGAACAAAAAATTGCAGAATCAGGATTAATAACTCCAGGTATAGGCTCTGATAATAGATTTATTGATATAGCAGAAAACATTGCTGAAAAGTCTTTAATCGGTGGTGAAAAGATTTTGCAATCAAGAAGAGGTGCTGAGCTTCTATCAACAAAAGCAGTTGATGATTTTTTAGAGCAGTATGGAAAAAATTTTAGTAGAGAGAATTATGGTTCTTTAATTTCAAAGGCAATAGAAAATAATTTAGATGCTTTTAAAGCACAAGCTAATAAAAATTACCAAGAAGTAAATAAATTAACAAAACCAGTTTATACAAATGTTGTCAAAGAAGTTGGAAAAAAACCGACTGGAGTTATAGATAATACTGGAAACCCAATATACAAAACTGAAACTAAAACTATTAAAGAAATAGTTGAAGGTGGTGTTGATATTACTTCATCAAAAAACATAGCTAGACAGTTAATTGCAGAAGCAAAACCAGTTGCAAAATTACAAGCACCAGCAATTAGAGTTGCAAATGCAGTATTAGACAATGGGGATAAAGTTGATTTTGCTACAGCTAATAGAATAAGATCAACTCTTTTAGGAATCAACAGATCATCTACAGAGTTAGTTGGTGGACAAGCTCAAAGATACGCTGCATCAATTGCAAATCAATTAACTAAAAATATAGATGAAGCAGATGTATCTCCAGCAGCACAAGCGGCTTATCAAAAAGCACAACAATTTTATAAAAGTAACGTAGAAAAATACAACGATAGATTAATAAAAAGGTTAATTGATAAAGACCCTGAGATTGTTTACAAAACATTAATTGCTCCTGGAAGACCAGGTACAGTAAAAAGATTATCCAATATTATTAAAGACACAAAAGATGTTGATGAAAGAATTAATTTAAAATTACAATTAAAAGGAACTTTGCTTAACGATATAGCAAAAGCATCTGATTTTAAAAAAGGCAAGTTAGATGGTTCTGTATTATCAAAAGAATTTAATAAGTTTGGTGATGATGTTTTAAATAAAATATTTTCTAAACAAGAAATGAGTACAATTAGATCATTATTTGAAGCTCTTGAGACAGCACAAAGAAAGACAGTTGGTGAAGGTGTGCCAGGTGGTGTGTTTATTCAATTATCTCAAGCTGGGGCTGTTTTTGGTTTATTGACCGGTGTATTCACAGCACCCAGTGTGGCAATACTATTAGCACCTGTTGCGATTGCAAGAGCTTTTACTAATCCAAAAATTGTAGGTTTTTTAAAAAAAGGTTTTAATTTAGAACCAAACAGTGATGCAGCAATTAAAAATTTTGTAAGGCTTATATCATATATGGCTTCGGTGAACATCATCAGCGATGACGATGCTGAAGAAGTAAAAGAAAGTATTAAAGATGAACGAAATTAGTCAATCAAAAAAAAATGAAATTGCAATAGTCAAATTAGAAGGTGAAATTAATTTATTGCATCACAAGATAGACACCATTAAAAATAATCACCTTGCACACATTGATCAAAAAATAAATCTAATCTATAAGTTTATATGGTTGATTCTAGGAACAGGAATGGCAAGTGTCGCAAACCTGGTCGTAACCCTCTTACTAAAGTAGATATAGGCACAATCTCTGAACTATTAGCTGTTAATCTCTTGATACAAAGTGGATTTTATGTGGCAAGATCATGTCATGTTCAATCACCTTTTGATATTATTGCCGTAGATGAACATGGTAATACTCTTTTAATTGACATCAAAACCAAATCCTACAGAAAAAAGAATAATTGTAAAATTACAAGAATACAAAATAAAAAACAAAAACAAATGGGTATTCACATAATGACTATTGACCAAGAAAGAATTAAAGATAGAAAAGAACAAAAAGAATTTTTTGATAAATTAAATAATATGTTAGATAATTTTCCTAACAAAAATATGTTTAAAAAGAAAGACACACACAATGAAACAGATTCTAAAACTTAGTACATTATTATTTTTTGTTTGTAGTTTTGTCTACGCAGAAACAACACAAAATAATTCATCCGGTAGTAACACTAATATTTCTGGTGGGTATACTTCAAGTGCAACTAACACTTATCAAAGCGGTTCATCAAGTAATACAACAACTACAAATAATTCTTCCTCCAATATAAGATCAGCACCACCTAGTGCATTTGCACCAAACCTTTCACCATCCGGTATGGATGTTTGTTCAGTATCTGCTTCTGGTGGTATTCAAACTTTTGGTATGGGATTATCAGCAGGTAAAAGTTTTAGAGACAAAAACTGTGAAAGAATTAAATTAGCTAGAGAATTAAAATCAAATGGTATGGCAGTAGCTTCTGTAGCTTTGCTTTGCCAAGACGCAAGAGTTTTTGAAGCCATGATTCATGCTGGAACTCCTTGTCCGTTTAATGGCAAGATTGGTAAACAAGCAGATAAGTTATGGAAAAAATACAGAAAACTAAGACCAGATCATAATACTTATACTAAAAATTTAAAAGTTATTGAGGAGACCGATGCGAAACTTAATACTACTGTTAAGTCTTCTTCTAATAAATCAAAGTAATGCAGAAGAAGCTACATCCGGTAACTTGTTACCTAATGCAGGTGTAGGCACAACAAACTTACAAAACCAATCTGGGTCAATAGATGGTATTAATGGATCAAATGGTTGGACAACATCAGGTATATCTAATTTTAATAATGAATTAGAAGCCAATGGTACAGGTACAGTATCATCTAATGGATCGCTTGTAGGAATTACAACAGAAAAACAAAATGGTGGTCAATTCACAACAACTGCTGATAGCTTGGATGGTGGCGTTAGATTAAATTCAACTACCGAAGTTCAAAACTGTGAATGGTCTGGTTCAGCTCACCAATGCGGTCAAGCAACCAATGGTAGAGATAGTTATTCCACCACAGTAAATATTTTAGATGCAAATAACAATTCATTAGCTACAGTTACACAAAACAGAAACAATGATGCAGGATATTATGCTAATACTTATACTTACACTGATACTGTAATCCATAACGGAACAGGTGCTAGAAATTGGGATTGGACTTGGACAGGTATTGATGGATATAAACCAGATTCACAAAGTGCAGTTGCACCAAATCTATTAGGTGCTGAACTTACTGCTACACTTCTTGATATAGATTACACTATTTTACCACCTGCAATACAAACAGAGCTAACATCTTTTAACAATGAAATTAGCCAAGAGTTTAGAGAGTTTGAACAAATTTTAAAAATTGAAAAAGAAATTAAAATTGAAGAAACATTTACATTTGAACAACCATTAACATTGCAAGAATTTAAATTTGAAGAAATCAAAAAAGAACCAAAGTTTGAAGTAATAAAAGAAGAAGCTCCCATGGAACAATTGGAAGAAGCTCCAATGGAAACAATGTTAATTGAAAATAAAGCACCACAACCAAAAGAAATAAAACAAAAAGAAGAATTAAGCGGTCAAGGTCTTACATCAAAACAAGAAATGACTGAGGAACAGGAGTCAAATCCTCAAGAGTCATTTGCTGAAAATAAAGAAACAAACCAAGAGCAAAAAACGACAAAGCAGAAAATAAGTGAACCTGACAAATCGGACACTGCTTCAGGTGATTCAAAAAATAATATAAATGTTTCATTAAATAAAACTATGGCAAAGATTGATGCCAAAATCAAGAATATAGACAAAAACTTACGATTTAAAAACTTTGTTAAAATTAAGGCGATGACATCTAATAATTTGCTTGAACAATACAAAATTCCTTTTTATAAAAGTAAACGTATTTATGAAAATCAAAATAATATTAGAGATAATAGAACATTATATTCTACAAAGACCCTTGTATCTTATACACAAAACGACCCAATATTTGCTAAAGAAAAGGCAATTAATAAGATTAGACTTGAAAAGCAAAGATTGATAAACGAAATACAGGTATTGAAAAATGGTTAAAAAATTACAAGATAACTTAGCAGCTATCGCAGCACTAATTGGTGTGGTGGGTGCAATTGGTGCAGGGTTTATTACTTATGGTAAAATGCAAGAACAAATAAATGCTGTCGCTGGACTTGACCTTAATCCGTTGGTTAAAGAAATTGGACAACAAAATATAAAAATAGAAAAACAAAACAGAAAAATTGCAATACTAGAAAAGAGTATGCAAGTTTTAGAATTACAAATCAAAGAATTTAAAGCACAAAATTCAAATCCATTATTAAAATGAATCATATCAACATAACAGCTTTTGCTGTTTTAGGAGGTTACAATGCAAAAACTTTATTACAAATTTTTACGATGGCTTCTCAAAATTGTATCAAGGTGGGAAAATCGTTTATGGAGAAAATTATACATTAAAAGAATAAACGACAGATGAAACTATCAGCTAACTTTACTCTTTCAGAATTAACTAAAAGTCAAATGGCTACAAGACATGGCATACCTAATGATCCAAAACCAGATCATATAGATAATCTTAAAGCATTATGTATTAATGTATTGCAACCCATAAGATCAGAATTTGAAAAACCTGTAATGATTAGTTCAGGTTATAGATCACCTGAATTATGTGTAAGAATTGGAAGCTCAATTAATTCTCAACATGCAAAAGGTCAAGCAGCAGATTTTGAAATACATTCCGTATCTAATTATGATTTAGCTGTTTGGATCAAGAATAACCTTCAAATAGATCAATTGATTCTTGAATTTCACAACAGAGATGAACCTAACAGTGGATGGGTTCATTGTTCATACAGTACAACAGAAAACAGAAACCAATCTCTTATTGCGTACAGAGATGAAAACAATAAAGTAAATTATAAACCAGGAGTTTAAAAATGTGGTTATCGGCAATTAAATTAGCAGCTCAAGTTGGAGGCAAAGTATACGCTAACAGACAAAAAGCAAAAATGGCTATGTCTGAAGCACAATTACTCCATGCTGAACGACAAGCTAGGGGAGAAGAACAGTATCAGGGTAAACTTCTAGAAGCAAGGCAATCGGACTGGAAAGATGAGGCAGTTCTTATAATTATAAGTTTGCCTGTCATGATTTTGGCTTGGGCAGTCGTATCGGATGACCCAACCGCAATGGATAAAGTAAAATTATTTTTTCAAATGTTTAGTGAATTACCTAGTTGGTTTACTAATTTGTGGATATTAGT